>Ga0209958_1000139_pt1 | contig 224897 bp, 220 predicted proteins | sample ThiBio_inoc_plan_FD_183942 | JGI IMG/M metagenome (GOLD analysis project Ga0209958, IMG submission 183942) | Wastewater bioreactor microbial communities from Cape Town, South Africa - Thiocy_inoc_plan (SPAdes) | ecosystem: Engineered > Bioremediation > Thiocyanate > Unclassified | place: South...
TCCACCTCTTCCCATTCCGAACAGAGAAGTTAAGCCCCCCATGGCCGATGGTACTGCACATCGCGGGAGAGTAGGTAGCTGCCATATGTATTTATAACGCCTCAACATACTGTTGAGGCGTTTTTTTTGTTGGGGGGAGTCCCTCGTGCTAACTACTCCTAACGGTGCTCTCATCAACCGTCAACAACCCCGTTCCACAAACAGAGCTCATTCAACTCCCAGGCCGGTCAGCTTTACAAACTCCGTTATAGACAAGTCCACTCCCTTACCGTCCCATTGATCTTGAATAAGGATCCTCATTGTCTGGGAAGTGAAAAAGATCGTAACGGAGGAACATTCCTAATAAAAAACAGCAGCCCGCTGACCGGCTGCTGCTATCCAGGCTCCTGGTTTTAGAATGCAAGACCCTTATTGCTCCGGTCATAATAACAGGGAAAAATGTATCATACTCCTGTTACCCGTTCGTACGGCGCCACTACCCAGATCCTGGAAAAGTACCGGCTGGAAATTGCCGCCAAAGGTACATTTGCTGAAACTTATCTCGGCGCCTAAGGTGGCGAAAGCGGCCATTCCCCCCGTAGCACGTACGCTATACCCGCCATCCAGATCTTTCCCCGAACGCTCATAATGAAAGCCGGCATTAGGGGAGACCATCCATTTGTTGTTGAACCTGAATTTATAATACAGTTGCGTACTGCCGCTGAACCGGTTGCCGTAGTAATAATCGTGCTTATTGGTGGTATTGATCTTATAGCCCGCGGTGATATTAAGGCCCGCATCCTGCAATCTTATATCATACATCCCCATAAATATAAAATCTGTGCTTCCCGTTCCCAGTTGAAAGAGATTGGTGCCGGCATTGGTGCTGCTTTTGTCGGAGGGATTATACCTGCCCGTAGGCAATTTGATGCCGCCGCCTATCCATAGATCCTGCACCAGCAGCTTTCCTGAACTTTCACCGCTACCGGGCAGCGTTTTCTTACTGCGGAGCAAGCGGTAGAAGCCTAAGGCCGAAGCATCCGACAGGCCGGTTTTTGCCACCGTTGCCGATTCATTGCTTTTTGCATTATAGCTCACCGGTATATACCCCATGATCCTGAATTTATCTTTTATGGTCCAGCCGCCCCACAGCTCGGTGGTATGATACTGCTCATCGGTGGTGAGATAGGTCCGCTTTCCGCCAGGGCCGAGATGCGTGGTTAAGACGCTGCCCCTGTAACGGATACCTGCTATCTTTTTATTGAACTCGGGCAGTATGCCGATGTAATAGCTGCCGGCTCCGCAGCCGCAGATATCGCAGGCCCGGGCAGGCATAGCGCCCAGTATCAGCGCAGGAGGAAGGAGAACGGATAAGAGTGTTTTTTTCATTATGAATCTATATTAGCTATTCAGCCAGTAATTTATTTCTTACAAAATGCTCGTCATTCAGGGTGTTTAAGAATGCTTTCAACTGTACACGTTCTTCAGCGGACAGCTCAATACCGTATTGCCCGTTCCCTTTATCCAGCAACGGGTCGATATTCTGCACATAGGTCATGCCGCCTGCGTATTTATCTAATACCGCGTCCAGTGTGTAAAACCTGCCGTCATGCATATAGGGTGCGGTGTATTTCAGGTTACGGAGGCTCGGCACTTTAAATTTATACCTGTCCGATTCGTCCAGGGTTACCCCGTACCTGCCGGGGTCCCCGTTGAAGCCTATACCGATCCCGTTATTCCTGTAGCTGATATCTGTAAACAGCGGCTCTTTATGACAGGAGGCACATTTACGCTGGAATATGGTGTAGCCGGCCTGCTCTGTTGCTGTAAATACGGCTTCATTCCTCATAACGCTGTCGTACCGGGAGTTACTGCTGATGCACATCACCATGAACTGGGACAATGCCTTTAATAGTGTTGCGGTAGTGATCTCCGGGCTGCCGAATGCTTCCCGGAACATAGACGGGTATTCCGGGTGCGCTCTCAGCTTTTCCAGGACATTATCCAGGGTCTCATCCATTTCTTCAAAAGTAGTAATGGGGACCACCGGCTGCAGGTCCAGGTCAAATACGCCGCCGTCCAGGTTGAACGTGCCGTGCCAGGCCAGGTTCATAATAGGAGGTGCATTACGCCTCCCCAGCCTGTCATCTATACCATGGCTGACATCGTGGCCGTGATGGGTGAAGCCTGAAGACTGGATATGACAGCTACCGCAGCTAACGGTATTGTTCCGGCTGAGCCGGGGCTCATAGAACAGCTTTCTTCCCAGTTTAAAGCCGGCTTCCGTTACCGGGTTGGTATCAAAATGATAGGCCGGTTCGGGGAAATGCACCGGCTTTTCAAACCCCAGGAATTTCCGGAGGTCTTCTTCCAGTCCCCTGATATCTTTTTTACAGGATACCATCAGGATAATGAATGACAGGATCAGCAACAGGGCATTGGTTCTTTTTTTCATAGTTCGAAACAGGTGCTAATTTTCAGTGTGATCGTGGGTAAACATACCTGCCAGGTTATCGGCGATATGTACGCTGAAGTCGCTGAACATTACGGAAGGATGTGTAGCGATGCTGATGGTGTTCTGCCCGCTCAGCACTTTACCGATATCCACCATTAAATGGATATTGCTGCTCCTGTCCTTTCTTACCTTTGCTTCGCCGGCTGCGGTAAGATCAATGGATATCTCCCTGATATTATTGATGGTAGGGGCATTGTAGCCGCCGAATCCGCCGATGTGGTACCTGAACTTATGCTGCCCGCTTCCGTCTGCCGGAGCAACGTCTGACATGCCTTCGAACTTAAAGAAGATATAGCCGCTGTTCCATCCCCAGTACATTCCGTCGTCCATACCGCCGGAGGGGTCCAGCACGCCTGTTCTTTGGTCTACATCCAGGGTGCTCCTGAGACTGTCTACGCCGAGGATAAATACCAGCCTGGTGTAGTCGCCTTCGGGAACTTTCAGCCGGGCAAAACGGGTGTCAGGGTCGGACTCCTTGACCAGGAAATAGCTGTCGTTCTGGGGAATGGTATAAGATGTGCCGTCCGCTTTATATACCCTGAAATTGCTTACATAGTATTGTACCAGGCTGATCGTATAATCTTCTCCCGAGGCATTGGTGTACGTGGTGTTGTTCAGGTAAAGGTTGGTTCCCCCGACGATGTTGTCAAATTCTACGGAAAGGGGTGCCAGGTTCTTGTCATTAAAGATCGGTTCTGTTTTTTCTTTTTTACAGGCTGCGAAAAAAATACTGCAGGCTAATAAAGATGGAATGACGCTTTTCATTTTCAGATTTTATTAGGTGGACCTCAAAGATACCCGTTTACATAGATGCATGCTGTGGCCGGATTGATTCTCTGAAAAGACGGATTGATTATTGAAATAAACGGATGTTATCGGAAGCGGGCAGGGGTGTTTTCCTGTTTTTATACCTCTAAAAAGGCAGGTTTTTTTGATGAAGCCAGGAAATGCCGTTACATTTGTAATGGTTTGAAAAGGTTACTCTCCATATTGCTGCTGGTTTCGTTTGTGGTGCAATCCACAAGCCAGTTGTGGATCATGGGCGCTTTCTTTGCCAACAGGGACTATATCGCCAGGGTGCTCTGTATCAATAAAGACGTCCCGGCATCCAACTGTAACGGGGCCTGTTACCTGAAAAAGCAGCTTCATAAAGACAGGGAAAAGCAGGAAAAGCAAAACCCTGATCTAAAGCTCAAGGAAGTGATCTTGTTTTACGAGGCTCCGCGGCTGCTTACCGTTGCTATAATGATCTTTGACCCGGTAGTGGAAAAAACAAAATTCGCTGTGTACCGGGATCCCGTTTCCCAGGCTTATATGCCTTCCGTTTTTCATCCTCCCGCATGATGGTTGTATAATTAATTCCTGTTAATTGTTCAACTATTAAATTATGTGTATAAAGACAGATGATCTAACTGTTTTTACACTCAGTGATTTTAATACAGACAACTATGGTTTCCTGATGTTCCCGATCGGACAGGCAGGGAATGTCAGCCCGGCTTTGCTTGCTGCACACAAACAGCAGTACTACTCCGTTTTATATTGTAAAGATGGCAGCGGTACCGTACACGTGGATAAGGAAGTAATAGCGCTCCGGGAGGAAATGATTGTATGTATCAGTCCCCAGAGTGTATGCAGTTATGCTATTGATCCCGGTGCTGCCGGATGGATGATCTTTTTTTCCGAAGCCTTCTTCTCCCTGCGGTATAATGATAATGTGCTGCATCATTTCAGTTGCCTCAGGAGTAGTGTGGTATGTAAGCACCTGCTTACGGGAGAGGCCGTTGCCAAATGGAGCTTTATAATGGACGTGATGTCGGAGGAGTATAACGCCCGGAATACGGATGCCAGGAATGTGCTGCGCTCGTATCTCAATATCCTGCTATCAGAGCTGAACAGGTACCATCCCGTTGCCAGGCCGGCTGAATATACCGGGAGCGATAAGGAGCAGAAGGTCATGGCCTTTGAGAAGTTACTGGACAGCAATTTTCATAAGGAGAAGCTGCCTTCCTATTATGCCGGCTGCCTGCATATTTCCGTTAATTACCTGAACCGTATCTGTAATGAAAGAAGAGGGATGTCATCTGGTGACCTGATCAGGAAGCGGGTGGTGCTGGAAGCGGAAAGGCTGCTGCATTATACTGCCAGGAACATTTCGGAGATTGCTTTTGAGCTGGGTTTTGATAGTATTTCCTATTTCACTACTTTCTTTAAGAAATATACGGGCTTATCCCCGGAGGCTTTCAGGAAGCAGATGCGGTCGGTTTAATGCCCGGAAATATAAAAATATCGGTAGGGAAGTGTAACGGTTGCCTGTGGTATGGGGGACGGGGCACGCCGGAATATTGTAAGGCTTTATACGCGGGTCTTCCCCGGCGGTCCCTAACCGGGACTGCCGGGGCATTCAGAAGGATTCCTGTGTAAGCTCATTATTGACCATAGCTCCTGCCAGGTTTCCTGCTGCTACTGCATACGCAACGGAACGCATCATACCGGCGTTGTCTCCGCAGGCATATACGCTGGCAACAGAGGTTTTGTGAACCTGGTCTGTTTTGATATGTCCTGCCTCTGTAAATTCGCAACCCAAAGCTGCCGGAATATCGCAGTGCTGTTCGAACGGAATGGCAGCATAGACCGCCTCAAAATGCTCTTTTGTACCGTCTTCAAAGATCAGCGCGCTCACCTGGCCGTTTTGGTGTATGATCTCTTTTACATTTTTCTCTATGATGCCGATATGATGCTTTTGAAGCCTGGCAAGCTGTTCCGGGTTGAAATCCGCTTTTCCCGGGGTGACTATGGAAAGGTCATGGGTCAGGTTATTGACCAGGGACGCGATGTGCACGGCCCTTTCCCCGTTGGCCATGATCGCTGTTTTCTTATGCTTAAATTCATAGCCGTGGCAGTACGGACAATGAATAACGGTTTTACCCCAGCAGTCTTCAAAGCCTTTTATTTCCGGAAGCAGGTCTTTTACCCCCGTAGCGAAGATCAGCTTTTTTGCAGCGAACTTTTCACCGGATCGTGTGATGATCTCGAAACCGGTTGCTGTCGGGCGACCTTGTACGGCCAGGTCTTCAACGAATTGTACAGACTCGTATCTCAATACCTGCTCTCTGGCGCTGGCTGCAATTGCCGAGGGAACAGCGCCATCCTGTGTGATGAAATTATGCGAATGCGGCGTATAGCGGTTGCAGGGCCGGCCGCTGTCAATAATAAGCGTCTTCTTTAAGGAGCGGCCTAAGGCCATGGCCGCGGAAAGCCCGGCATAGCTGCCGCCTATGATGATCACGTCGAATTGCTGATGCGCTGTCATAACATTGGATTTTGTAAATGCGGTGAAAGAATATGGTAAAGTTAAAGCAGTGAGCACAAGACCGCCCTGTTTAATAAGTTGCCTTCGTGTTATGGTATGTTTTAGGACGGTATTACGGCTACAGACCGCTTTTTGCTTTGTCATTTTGTGTGGATACTTTGTGTTTTTCAGGTTGATGAAATGCCCGGTGACCCGGCTGCTGTCCTTTAAAAGAGATCATCCCGCCGTAGTTTATTTGATTATTAATGCAATTATGTTCCAAAAATAAGGAAAATTACATCTAATGCAATATTGTTGCATTAATTTATTCTTATGACACGGATCTGCACCGCTTACAATAAGTGGAAACGATGTGCACAGTGTCCGGCACTTATTTTGTCGGCTGCTGGCGATCTGCTGCTTGAAAGGTTTACAGCAGGTGATCAATCCGGGTGCTTCGGTTGTGGTAATATATGGAAGACATGGGATGCCTGTTTGTTTAAAAATATCTGTAAATACCTGTATTCAAAGCTCTCCTGGAGTATAATAGTGGTCGGAGCAGGATAGGGGGTCTGATTTAAGAGGTAGCTTTTATCTGTGCGGGAAGGATATAACTTAAAAAAGACGTGTACAGTGCTGTTATGGCCGCTGCTGCTAAGAATCTTCCTTAATGTTACGGAAGTTTTTGAGCTTATTGTAGAGTGTTTTCCTGTCAATGTTTAATCTTTGGGCGGTCCGGGTCTTATTGTAATTCTCTTCCCGGAGCACTCTCAGGATCTCTTCTATCTCGGCCTGCAGGCCTTTGGTCTTGAAATCGTGGCCTGTTTCAGCGCCACCGGCGTGCGGGCTGCCGTCCGGGCCCGGGAGATGGTTGTCATAGACCAACGCACTTAAGAAATCGGTTGGCATGCATTCCCTGGTGATCATATCGTCAGCCATCAGGCAACCCCGCCTGATGATATTCTTCAACTGCCGGATATTACCGGGCCAGCTATATGTATAGAAGTCCTTAAGTAACGCAGGATTTACACCCCTGATATGCTTGCCCAGGTCTTTATTGGCCCCCGCTATAAAAAAGTCAATGAACAGGTCGAGGTCTTCAATGCGTTCCCGGAGGGGGGGAATATTGATCTCGAACTCGTTGAGACGGTAAAACAGGTCTTCCCGGAACCTGCCTTCCCTGACAGCATTTTCCAGCCTTTCATTGGATGCCACAATGATCCTGATGTCAATATCTATTTCCTTATTGCCGCCTACACGCCTTATTTTTCCTTCCTCGATGGCCCGGAGCAGCAGTATCTGGACATTATAGTCCAGGTTACCGATCTCGTCCAGGAAAATGGTACCGTTATTGGCTTCCTCAAAGGCCCCGGTCTTATTGTCCACCGCGCTGGTAAAGCTGCCTTTCTCGTGACCGAACAGCTCGCTGGCCGCCAGCTCCTTGCTGAGGCAGCCGCAATCGATCGCCACAAACGGTCCGTCCCGGAATTTGCCTTCGCTTAGCTGCCGGGCTACCGATTCCTTGCCTGTTCCGGTTTCGCCGTAGATAATGACCTTGAAATTGGTATCTGCCACCACGCTGATCTGCTTATTGAGCTCGGTCGCGGCTTTGCTGTGCGGCTGTACGTAGGAAGCCGGCTGAGGTATGGAAGCGCTGCTTGCGGGCGCCCTCGCTTTCACGTTGCCCGCGGTACGCCGGATATCCTCCAGTATGGCTTCGAAAGCGAAAGGTTTGGAATAGCAGTTTTCAGCACCCATTTTGACCAGTGCGATGGCATCGGCAACATTGAGCTGGTCCAGCAGGAAAAAAATGGGGAGGTACCCATTGGCATCCTGGAGCTTTTTCAGGATTTTTTTAGGGCAATGCTCTGTCATGAGCGGAACACCTGCTACTACAATGTCGCTTAAGCCTGCTTTAATATTTTCAAGGCCGCTGGTGATATCAGTGATTACAGTTAGCTGAAAAGGAAAATTTTTAATGTGGGATTTGAAAATTTTAGTCAGTAAAGGATCATCGCTTAACAATAATAGGTTATTCATTATTCAGTGCGTGGTTTATTATGTGGTTTATACAGGTTATTAAATCAACGCCGGGCCACACTACTTAGTTGGGTGCTTTTCTGAATTTAGGAAATATTTATGTTAAACTATTAGTTTTGAATGAGTTAGGGGCATTGTTCGGAACTTTTGCAGGTACTGAAAATTCAGCTTATATGGGCCTGCTTATATTTCCCGGGAACAGGACCGGTAAAGCGTTAAAAGATCCGGTATGGCGGGTGTCTCCTGGAAAGTAGGAAAGATGACGCATTCAGAACCTCGGCGGGCCGTCCGGTAATGATTGGGCATTGTTTCCAGTCAGGAGTACGAACAGGGTTAACAGAAAATGAGGCTGACCTTCCGGACAGCCTCATTTTCTGACTATTGACCTATGGAAAAATTAACAGGATGGCCGTATCCGGGAGAATATTCCTGCCGTTTGTCCATCCGGGCGTCAAATACTTATATGGATGTTCACACCTGCCGGTTATCTGGCCTGGGGCACAACTCCGGCCTCATAATCATCACCGTCTGTGGTATATATCTGGAACCTGACCTCATAGCCGTCAGGTACATAGATTACGATAGGGAGCCTGCCGTTGTAGTTGACCGTTGTTGCCTCTCCGGAGACGAACAGGTGCCGTTTAGGAAGGTCCGGGCAGCCCATTTGTGTGGAAAATGCGCCTCCCTGGGTCTTAAATACATAATAGTCATATCCCCAACCCTGGAGATCTTTCTTTTCCAGTGTTCCTGTCAAGCCGTAATGATTACAGCCGTCTACTTCCATCTCTTTGCCCACCCTGAATTCGATTTTTTTATGGGTGTCGTTTTTGGAATGCGGTACATCTATGATCATTTGCCGGTATCCTTTTTCCGGTTTGGGATACATAGAGATATCCACACTTTTGGACTGTCCGAGCATGGTCAGGGTCATTGCTAGGGATGTGGCCAGCAGGCCGAGTCTTTTTTTCATAAGATATAGATTTTAGGTAACCTTTTTGCAGCGATCCTTTCTTTTTCAGGATGCCGTATTAGCATAGATGGTTCTTTGACCGGAAAGTTTAACTACCGTTGAAATTTTCGGCCAGGCTTCCGGATGCCAGGTACCGGCTGGGCGGTTTTACGGCAGTATTTTCTGAATAATACAGTTTTTACCGTACTTTTATGCTCATCTTTATAATAAAAAAAACGATAATGAACAGAATTTCTAAACTGGCGGGCCTCCTGGCGGGTACATTGCTTTCCCTGGCCGGCTATCAGGCGCTGGCCTGTTCCTGCCGCCCGCTTACTGTAAAAGAGGCCTATGATAATGCCCGCGTGGTCGTCATAGGAAAGGTGCTGAGCGTCAGATATCTTACCGGACCCGATGTCGTGGTTTCCAAGCCGGTGGACCAAATGACCATACAGGAAAAATACCAGAATGGCATTACGGAAAAGATCGTCACCGTACAGGTTAAATCACGGATAAAAGGAAAGGAACAGGGCAGGATCATAGAGGTTACAACAGGCCTGGGTGGCGGAGACTGCGGCGTTCATTTTGAGGAAAACAAGGATTATATCATCTATGCCTATGCCAAAGAGGGAGGCAACGGCCGGTATGCAACAGGTATATGCTCTACCACCAAGCCTTACACTAAAGCGGAGTGTAAGACACTGAAGAAAATAAAGAAGGGCAAGGCATAGGTGCAGAACGGTTAAAATGATAATAATAAATTAATAATCAAAAATTAATACAGGGGATGAGTTCAGGTAATTTTGCATCCTTATTGCGTAACAGCTCATATGAAAAAATTTCTTTTCGTACTGGCACTGGCAGTCGCCGGCGACGTCCAGGCCCAGGATACAATACCTGACGGAACCAGGGATAATACCCTTTTACGGATCCAGACCCTGCCTTACTATAGCTTCGGGAAAGGGGTAGGCATTACCTCTCCCGACAGCATTTACCAGTTGAATATCCGTTTCCGGATGCAGAACCGGGCTACCTTTATGGAGAATGATGCCGGGGAAAGCAGTATTGATGCCCAGATCAGGAGATTACGGCTGCGCCTGGACGGCTATGTCGGCAATCCCAAGATCACGTATGCCATCCAGTTATCTTTCGCCCCGGGCGACGTGGGAGAGATCAGGGAGCATGAAAATATCAATATTATCAGGGACGCGGTCGTGTGGTACCAGCCTAATAACAAGTGGACTATCGGCTTTGGTCAGACCAAGCTGCCCGGTAACAGGCAGCGTTTCAACTCTTCGGGAGCCTTACAGCTTACGGATAGGAGCATCAATAACGCCCGTTTCAATATTGACAGGGACTTCGGCCTGCAGGTGCATCAGTTGAATATGTACCGTAATAAATTTTCCTATAGCATCAAAACAGCGATCACTATGGGGGAAGGCCGGAACTTTACTTCGAATAATGATCACGGGCTGGCCTATACCGGAAAGGTAGAATTATACCCTATGGGCGCTTTTGCCAGCGGAGGGGAATACTTTGAAGGCGACCTGAAGCGGGAGCAGAAGCCTAAGCTGATGCTGTCCGGCGCTTACCAGTTCAATGATGATGCCAAAAAAACAGGCGGTCAGTTGGGTGAGTACCTGTATGATAAAAAGGACCTGCATACTGTTTTGTGCGACCTGATGTTTAAATACAGGGGATGGGCGCTGATGTCTTCCTATATGTCACGTAATACGGCCAATCCTTTATCGTATAACCCGGCGGACTCCAGCAAGTTCCTGTACGTGTATGCAGGACAGGGAATGGATTTCCAGGGCAGCTACCTTACGAAAAGCCATTTTGAGTTTATCGGCCGCTATTCTTTCCAGAACTCAGCAGCCAGGATCGCGCACCTGGCGCCCGATACCCGTCAGTACACCATAGGACTTACCAAATATATATGGGAGCATGCCTTTAAGCTGCAGACGGAGCTGACCTATGAGACCCGGAATTATTTTAATGGTACCAGCAAGGATAGCTGGTATATACGTTTCCAGGTAGAGATCGGTATATAATTATAAAAGGTAAGAGGCTGTCTTATAGGACAGCCTCTTACCTTTTATACGGTCATGCGGGATAGCATACCGGTAACCCGCCTTTTAATCTGCTATTCTTCCCCCTGAATAGTGAGTTATAATCGTCTCTATTACTTAATTACTTATCTAAAGAGGAACAGGTCATTTTAAAAATAGCTGGTGAAAGATCTGTAAAAAATAATTCCCGGCTCGGAAAGACGGGAATTATAACTATTTCTGTATCATAAATTATCTGGTGAGCTTCAGCACAGTTTTGTCTTCCCACTCATCGCCGTCCTCAGTATATTTATCTACATTTTCCCAGGTTTGTTTTTTGTTCTTGGACTCAACAATATTAAACAAAATTGTAGCTCCGGAAATTGAGAGTGTTACTTTTTCATCTGTAGCGCTCCAGGTACCGCTGATACTGTCTCCATCAGTATCTACCATTGTAAAGTTACTCCCTGAAAATGTAATAGATCCTTTTTCAGAGCTTGTTGCTGTTACAACGCCGTTTTTGTATTCAGTGTATTCAGTTACCACATCCCATTTTCCATCTTTTTTTACCAGGATTTTGTCTGTAGATTTAGAACAGGAAGTCACCACAAGGGCCAAAATAGCAAAGAATCCAAATACTTTCATTAAATTTTTCATTAATTAGTTTTTTAACGGTTAAAAATTTGCGCAAAGATACACAAAATAGTTTAGCTGATAAAGATTATATGAAAAAATAGATTTTATCTATTAGGTCGTTGAGTGAAATGCTGCCTGGCCGTTGCGGAATTGGAATAAAGTTCGTTCTGGATATCAATCTTGGCAGGCAAGTTAGCGCATAGTTATGGCTATTTCCGGGAACATATGGAGTAAATAAGTCTTTATAAAGCTCTTCCAGATGCTGTAATGCAGCCGGGGGAAACATTTCACTGTATCATGCCACGGCAGGGCAGGAAGCTCTATCCTGTTGTTTCCCGGATCCTGACGGGCAGAAACTTATAAAGCCTGGCTGAACAGGCGCTCTTCCACAAGCTGGCAGATGATATGCCCGATCGTGATATGGCTTTCCTGGATGCGGGGTGTATCGGTGCTCGGCACATTGATGATATGATCTGAAAGCCCTAGCATCTTACCGCCTGTGGCCCCGGTCATACCTATTGTTACAACCCCGATCTCACGGCATACCTCAAAGGCATTGATGATATTGGATGAATTGCCGGAAGTGCTGAGACCTACCAGAATATCGCCCGGTCTGCCGATGCCTTTCATCATTCTGCTGTACACGAACTCATACCCGTAATCATTGCCTACCGCGGTGAGGAAAGACGTATTGCAGTGCAGCGCTTCGGAAGGCAGCGGGTTGCGGTCCGAGTAGAACCGGCCGGAGAATTCAGCGGCCAGGTGCTGGGCGTCCGCCGCGCTGCCGCCGTTACCGCAGAACAGCACCTTATTCCCGTTGCTGAAGGTGCTTACCATCAATTCCACTACGGTTTCAATGGTCCGGAGCAATTCGTCATCATTTAAAACGGCCTGCTTTACCGAAATACTATTGGTCAAAATATGCTTGATCTTATCCTGGTGCATTGTATTTTTTATTTTCCTACAGACAACATGTTCATAAATAATTTGATAGCCCCGGCATTGCCGTCCGGCAACTGCCGGAAAAAGGCTAAGGAAGTGTAAATATAATGCCCTTTTCCGTATGGTGCATACAAAATACCGCTTTCCTGCTGTTTTTCTTCGAATTCCTGGTGGCTGATGACAGTCTGGTAACGGTCATCCCACTGGCGGGCATAATACAGGCCCCGTTCCTGCACCCAGTTATCCCAGTCCGCTTTATTGATGGTATTGGGATAATGAAGTAAACGGTGTTGCGGCCGGATATATTGTGTGGGCGCGTCCTCCCTGGTGATCCTGTTCCTGCTCAGGGTCAGCGGGTAAGGCCCCGGGAGGTCGGTTTTCAGGTTTTTGTCCGTATTGTACTGTACGATAACCGTACCCCCTCCGGCGGCATACTGCATCAGCAGGGGATGGATCGCGGCAATATCATTATTGACATTATAGGCCCGGATGCCGACCACTATGGCATCCAGGTCCTGTATAAAGGCAGGGGTCTGGAAATCATTCAGGCTCAGGTTGATCACATCCAGGCCCAGGGATTTCAATACATCATCCACCAGGTCATCAGCGCCCTGTATATAACCGATCTTCTTTACTTTGGACTCCCAGCTCCGGTGAACGATCTTCTGAACGGCCGTTTCCAGGTATTGGACTTCCGGTATATGCTCATAGGTCAGCAGCTTCTGGCCCTGGTGAAAAACGACATCCGTACCGGAGGCGTTAGCTGTGAAATACAGCTTCCCGCTTTTCAGCAAACCCGGGGGGACCGGGCAGGTGATAAGGGTATCGGTGCCGGCTTTTAATTGCCCGATATGCAGTATTTGCTGAGCAGGCTTTCCGGGTGCGTTCCCGGCAGCTATCCGGATATCGCTGAGCGTGGTATTGGCTTTCAGTTGCAGTTGGGTCGCCGCGCTGTCCTTGTATACGAACAGCAGGCTGTTGAAAGGCGTGACAGACAGGGCCGGCTCGATGCGTATGGCATTGATCACATCGCCCCGCAGCGGGTCCAGGCGCTTATAGGATAAAGGGACGTGGACTGTAAGCCTTTCCCCGTCGATTTCAAGCAGGACCTGCGCCTGTTTGGCCGGCTGCACAGGTATGCCCAGCGGGCTGCCGGATATGGCAGTGAAATGATGTTGTTGCTCGGACCCGAGCCAGTAAGGCTGGTCCGGCTGCCAGTGATTGACAAATATAAGCTCCTGACGGAATACCTTATCTTTTTCAAACGTGTGCTGCAGCGGGGTCGTGACGATGGCGGTGTGCAGCGTACCGGTATCCTGTTGTACGGATACAATGCCAGCGTTCTCATACCTCGCAATAATATTCAGGGTGCCGTGTATAGGCTCTCCCGGCACATACGCAGGCTTTTCAGCCAGTATCTCTGCTGTGATGCCGGCGCAGGACAGGATCAGCCGGTCGATATTGCCGAGGCTCAGATCGCGGTAATGTCCTGCCGGTAGCCGTCCGATCCTGTCCCTGATACGGAGCAGGGCCGGGACACTCTTGCCGGGATGTTCCGGCTCGAATTGCTTTATGACGGCAGCGATCTCCTGCCCGATGTCGCCAGCTCCTATCCTGTTCCAGGTGAGGTCTGTGCCTTCCAGGATATCGCCAGTGGCCTCCGTACCTGCAAGGTGCTGAAAGTATTCCTTATAGATACCGAAAGACTGCGGTGTCCCGGCCCCCTGGCTTTTATGCATGCTGCGGCTCTGGCCGGCCAGCTCGCCGTAGCTTTTACCCAGCAGGGGATTATATTGGTTGATGTCAATTTTCAGCTGGTCTTCCCGCTGTGTGGAACGGTCACCGAAATTAAAGGCGTTGAATAGCACTCGCCGGGGAAGCCATACCAGCTTATTGGTGCGGGCTTCTTCAGACAATTGCTTATAGGCTTCCAGCGCGATGATCGCAGAAGCGGTATGCTGCCCATGCCCGCCTTCGCCCGTGGTGGGAAAGCGCAGGATGATGATGTCAGGGCGGGCCTTCTGAATGGCGTTCTTCACTTCGTTCACCAGTTGCTGCTTATTCCAGAAAGTGAACACTTCTTCCGGGTTTTTGGTGAAGCCGAAATCAATAGCTGAAGTATAAAGCTGCTCTGCGCCGTCCAGCTTCCGGGCCTCATTCATTTCAAGGGTCCTGATCAGCCCCAGCACCGGGCCCTGCTCACTGCCGATGATATTCTGCCCGCCATCGCCCCGGGTGAGGGACAGGTAAATGGTACGGACGTTCCTTTCGTGCACCAGGTAGGAGATCAGCCGGGTATTCTCATCGTCCGGGTGCGCGGCCAGGTACATGACGGTACCGAGGGTATGAAGCTGCCTGAGCTGTGATAGTATATCGCTGGAGGGTGAGGGACGTACCTGCTGGCTGTATGCTGAAAACTGTGCGAGTAAAATTATAAGACTGAATACTGTTCTTTTCATAGAATAAAAAACCTTCGAAGTTTTAAAACTACGAAGGTTTCCAAGAATAGAAAAATGAATTTTGCCCGGCTTGTCGCTGATGCCTATCGCATGATATACATTTTCCCGTAACCGTTTTTAAAGTATTTATCTACATTCTTATTGGCGCGCAGCTCCAGCTTTTCGCCGTTATTGTGCGTAACAACCCTGTAAAGGTAAACGCCGTTACCCAGCAGCTGGCCGAACTGGTCGCGGCCGTCCCATTTGTACTGGGTGATATTCCGGCCTATATGGACAGGTCCGAGTTCCTGCCTGGTGATCTCGCGTACTACTTTCCCCGTCACGGTCAGGATCTGTATCTTCAGTTGCGAAGGCACCTGGGAGCCCGTCAGCGTGAATACGAAGGCCGTGGATGTAGAAAAAGGATTGGGATAATTCAGCATATTCGTAATGCCGGGTGTATTGTCCACCGTAAAATTGACCTCGTATTTGTCAAAATTACCTGCCTGGTTGCCGCTGTTATCTCTTGCTTTTACGATGAGCTTATACATACCGTCCTCGTACAGGTCCGGCCTGTATTCCAGGTAGGCCTCATTCTTGCTGCCGCCGGAGGTCGCCGGGAAGAATTTACAGATAGTGCCGTCTATTGGTACGGCTACCGGGCTGGAAATATTGCCGGGGAAAGCGATCTGCAGCTCAAACAGCGAGGTATCCCTGAGCAGGTAGCTCATATTCTCATCGTTCAGGAGTATCTTGATGAGCGGTTTGGCCGATACGATATCCTTATCCAGGATCCGTACCCCATCGAAGGTGACGTCCAGCAAAGGGTTCCTGTTGTCCGTGCTGACAAAGAAATTGAAATAGCCGATGTTGTTCGGGTGGTATTGCTCCGGCTGGTCATTGAACGGGTTGGCTTCTATGAATACATGATTGTTGCCAGTGAACTGGCGGACATCCACATCCAGGCCTACCTCGATAGTATCTTTTACCTTGAGCGGCCTGTAACGGACATTGCTCAGCTCGTGGGAGACATTGTTCCTGTCTATCACACGGAACCGCACCAGCATGCTGTCCATATCATAATCCGATATATTTTCCACCGCCATCCTGAAGTTCAGGGTCTGACCATAGCCCAGCGTGTCCCTGGACAGCGTAAACCTGGTAATCGGGTTCAGCGCTGCTTCCGGTAAAGGAGTATAATGCACTCTCCAGAAAGGCATATGATGGCTGGTCAGGCTGATCGTATCCAGCGTGGTCCACATCAGCCTTATCCTGGGATAGGTGGCCGCATTAATGAAGCTGAGCGGGATATCTTTTGCGATGCCGGTATATACCAGTGTCTCCTGGTCGGTGTCATCTATTCCGAATATCTGGAGATAGGAGCTGTCGTTCTGCGGCAGATTGTCCGGGCTCGTTACCTGCCAGTGCGCCGTTTCCCATCTGGCAGCCGGTCCGATGACTGTACTCCTTACAAATCCGGAATCCAGGTGGGTCTCTATCGTGAGGTCCATCATGATCTTTTCGTCTCCCGCGGATACTTTCTGGTACACCGGGAACGTATTGTCGCCTTTTTTCCTGAAGAACAGGAAGGTATTCCGCGCAGTGGTGGTGGTGAGGTCTATATCGGTGAACCCGATGTCTTTCAGGGCATGGTAGAGGCTGTTTTGCGAGCCGTAGATATTGGTGTCCGCCTGCCAGGTGATGGGCGACATCGTAGCGGGGACATAGTTGCCCGAATAGATAATATTCTTGATGGATATATAATAGCCGTCCGGTATGCTTCTCAGGAAATTCATCGCGGTATTCCTGTTGGCTGCCGTGGTGATATTGAATTCATTCATGGTCTTTATATAATCCCTGTTACAGGCTATCGTCCTGTTGAGAGGCTCCGCGGAAACAGAATCGAAGATGCCTATCTGTATGGTATTGACCCCATGGTAGCAACTGTACCTGTTGAGCAGGAAGCCGTCCAGCTCATCATGGATCTCGTTTTGCCTGGTGACCGCTCCCGCATATACGCTGAGATTGGTGGTACGGTAATTTTTTACCACCGGTGTAAAGTGGAATTTACGGGTATTATCCAGGCCGATCCCTGTCAGCTTATCCTTAAGGAACTGGTAATAATGGGACTGGTTCCAGCCGGGCTGGCCGCCGGCTATATAAATGAAGGAGCTGTAATTCCATTTGCGGTCCCCGTTGATCAGCGTGTCCACGGCAGTGCGCCAGTAGTACACCGTGCTGTCTCTCAGTTGTATGTTAGGGTTCCATTTGATGGTGCCGCCTTTGGTGCTGATGTTATGGGACTTTTTCAGCGGGCTGTTAAAGAGCTCTGTAGTGTCGATCTCTATGATATATTTATTGAAGGGCGCCATCGTATTGAGCGTGCTGGCCCTTAATTCCAGGTTTGTCTTATTGAGAATGGAAAATTCATAGGGGTAGACGGGAACGAGATCCTCTTCAAAAATATGGATATCCACAGCCACGGAATTATTGGTCTCATACAGTTCCGTCAGCGTTTCATCTGCGTCAAGGGTGATGATCACTTTGCTCAGGCCTACCGCATTTTCCGTAACCGGGATGCTGATCTCAAAGGAGTCCGTAAGCCTGACAGCGGTCTTGAAGGAGTCAGTGTACAGCACGGAACCGGAGCCGGTCCTGGTATGCTGAATCTTCACCATGAAAGAATCCGTGGTGCTCAGTCCTATATTGTAATACTGCGCCTTCACCTTAAAGCTGTCCATAGTGGTATTGATATTGACCGGGTTGACGGATACCAGCGACGGGTCAATGGCCAGATCGGGCAGCCCGGGCGCTCCGAGCATCAGCCCGGGGTCGCCCTGGAGGATGAAGCTCTGGGTATGTATATTGTAGAATGGGTGCGTGAAGTTATTGTTTAAATAATAGATATTGGCCTTGTATTGCTCTCCCAGCGTTTTATGGTAGGACCGGTAGGACAGTTCCCTGTACAGGTTGGTCATATAGTTCGGTATGATGCTGGTCCATCCGAAATTATTGCTTGATATCATAGCGATGGCACCGCCGTTGGGGGCAAGCAGGTAGCTTTCGGAAATCGTCTTGATATTATTGAGCTGGAAAATATCGGCCACCTCGCAGCCGTAAGCCATAAAGATGGGGAAGCGCGGTGTGGAGTGCTGCAGCTCAGGGCTGTTAAGGTTATAGTCGAAGCCGGAGGAGCTGGCGTGACCGTAGAAGGAGATATACCGTACGCCGTTATTGATCATGGAGTCGATCCTCTTGTCGGCCACACTGCTTATGGGGTCGGTAGATCGCTTGTAAATGGTGGTGACCCTGGCATTGATCAGGGTATCCTCGATGATGCTTTTGGCATTGTTGAGCGCATTCAGCAGTTGGTTCTGGAGGTCGAGGGTCGTGGCACCGGCAATATGCAGCACCTCTTTTTTCCACAGATTGTCCTGGATGTCGGGTGTGGGCTTTACGGCGTTCTCATAAGCTTTTACCTTACTGAAGTAGACGGCTATCTCGTCATTGGTCCTGACGGAGAGCCTGCCTGTAGCCAGTTCCGGGTAGGTCAGTCCGTTGGCATTAAAGGAGCTGAACAGGTTATCCGTACCCGGGTAGCCCCAGGTGGGCAGCGGGTAGAAGGAGTATGCGCCCGGGTTGTTATTATATAGGTGTGAAGAGTTATAGCTGACGCCTTTACCTATAAGAAAGAGGTATTCCGGCCTGGTCGTCCAGTTGTCAAGGGCAAAGCGGATGAATTTTTTGATGCCGAGCGGGTGGTACAGGTGCCCGTACCCGAACATATCCTGCAACTGCCTGGCATCTATGGCAATGGCGCTGTAGCTGCCGCCGGCGCTGCTGTTCCTGTAGCTCACGTAATCGGCGATGTGATTCGGGACAGCATTGACCAGGAAGGAATCCGCAATGATCAGGTAATTCTTGTCAAGGTTCGTGATCAGGCCGGCGTTGAAGCTGACAGGAAGAAAACTGATGGCATCGGAGATCTGGTTGGACCTGCCGCCTATTACATCCCTCGGCTGCGAAGAGGCATCCGTCATGACCCGCTGAAGTGTGGCGCTGGTGCGGGTGGTCTTATATACTTTCTTGTTGGTCCGGTCGAATAAGTAGAAGAAGACGCCGTCCCCGATGCCGGGTGTGGGGAATTCATAATAGTTGTATTCTCTCGGGAGCGTGAAGTTAAAGTAATTGGAAGGTGTAAACCCTACAAAGGTGGGCTGCCTGTAATTGGAGAAGCTGTATTCAAATACATTGAAATGGGAGGTGCCCGTAAATTCCAGGTTCGTATTGGCATTGGTCAGCAACGTAGAGGGTATCCTGATGCTTTTCCTGATATAGGTCACAGGAGGCAGAATGGTGTCGAACACTTCCACGCCGTTGATCTTTACCCTGATATTATTATTGGCGCTAAGGTTGGTATTGCTTAAGCTGAAATAGTAGGTGTTATAAGCGGTGGAATCCGGTGGCTGGAAGTTATAGTTCAGCAGGTTCGTATTAAAGGTCTTGGCGGCAGTGGAAATACCGGAGATGCCCATACCTTCGCTGCGGTCGAACGCGGACGAGTAATAATTATTGCTGGTGCTGTTGGAAAAGCCCGGTATAAAATATAGGTCTGTGGCGTTCATGTTATATTTCACATAAGGCGCAGCAGTGGGAGGGGTTGTGGGAATGGGATTTTCCCGCAGTTCGTATCTTTCCCGCTGCCCGGTTCCGTAAGTCAGGAAGTAGGGGTTGGACCGGAAGGTAGCCGATGTAAAGATGTTGGGATTGTTGCCCGGCTGGTCGTACAGCCCGTTGTCATAGGTGCCGTCCCTCCGGTTGCAGGGCACCAGGATAAAATCCGATGCTCCCAGCACGCCGCTGGTAGATACGTAAATGGGGACCTCCCTGCCCAGGTTGTAAACGGCAAACTGGCTGCCCGGCACATTCTGCAGTCCCAGTTGAACCAGCTTATTGTAGTTGATCCTGTAGATACCGTCGGCATTGATATAAAACTTATAATATTGCTGGTTGAAATTGATCCACTCGTGACCATAGGTCTGGGCGGATACCCGGGTGTGGTACACTAATAGGTTGAGGCATATAAGCGCTATTAGCTGAACTTTTTTCATATTGAGTAAGTTTGTTCGTGAACGGTGATTTAATTAGAGACAGGCGGTGTCACCGGTTCCGCCGGCGGAACCGCATTGGTATCTGTGTTATCGGTTTCGGAACGCTTCTTATTGCTGATGAAAGCTACTTTCAGGGAAACGATATGGGACATCAGCGGGTTGTCCTGCATCTGTAGCGATGTAAAGGCGTAGTCAATGCTGATGGCCTTTACTTTAAAGCCTACGCCCACGGAAGGCTGATAGGTAGTATATTTTTTAACGTGGCTGGTGTCCGCATTGTCAAAGGCCTGGTAGATATTGGTGATGCCGCCTCTCAGGAAGATCGTATTCTTGTAGCTCAGCTCCACGCCCAGCTTAGGATCGCCGCTGACGTTCCTGCTTTTGACCAGGGTATTCCGCTGCCCGTCGGTAGTAAGGTCAAAGCCCAGCTCCCCGTACACCTGGAACGCTTTGCCCGGCTTTATAAAGTGATAGCCGGCCCCGATGTTGAACCTGGGCATCATGATCTCATAGGATTGAATAGGCACCTCATTGCCGGTCTTGAAGAATATTTCCTTTTCCTTTTCTGTCAGGTTAAAGCTCCAGGACGTATAGCTGGTGGTAATGTCTTTCATCATCAGGCCTATCTTCAGCCTGTTCTTATAGACGGTCTGCAGCCCGATATCCAGCCCGGCGCCCCAGGCGTTGGCCATAGAGCCCACATTCCTGAAGAGTATTTTACCGTTGACGCCTATACCTGTTTCCCAATTGCCTGTGCTGCCCGGCTTACGGAGCGACTGGGCGTAGGAAAAGAGAAAGGCGTAATCCCCGGCAGAAAAGCCTTTGAGCTTGGTATCGTCCAGGCTGCCGTCAGGCTGTACATAATCCAGGGTATAGGGAATATTGTCCGTAGCGAAGCGCATCAGGGAAACCGCCAGCATCCTGCGCCTGTTGCTGAAGGGAAATGCCGCCGCCGCATAGTCATATTTGAAGATCCCTGCAAAATATTCGGCGTGCATCAGTCCCAGCTCTGCGTTGGCCTCTATCTTCCTTAATCCTGCGGGGTTCCAGTAGGCGCTGTAAATATCACCGGAATGTGCGCTCAGGGCACCGCCCATGGCCAGGCCCTGCGCCCCGACGCCTATGTTCAGGTACTCGTTCACATAAATCCGCCGTTGCGCGGTAGCCGTATTGGCCAGCAGGCAGCAGACGATCCATCCATATATGATTTTTTTCATATTTTTTAAGATATCTGCAAAATTATGTTTTTTTTAATAAATGCCTGCCTGCAGATTTTTTTAGATGATCCCTTCCGCTACCAGGTCGTGCAGATGTATGATACCTTTATAGACACCGTTGTCTTCCACGAGGAGCTGGCTGATGCTGCCGGCTCTCATTTTATTCAGCGCCTCCACCGCAAGGGCGTTGATATGGATGGTTTTGGGCAGGGTGGACATGATGTCCCGGGCGGTGACGCCGCTGAAGTCATTATGGGATTGTATGGCTCTCCTGATATCGCCGTCCGTGATGATGCCGGTGATGGTATCATTGCTGAGCACGGCCGTGGCGCCGAGCCTGTTGCCCGTGATCTCCACTATGACGTCTTTGAAGGAAGCCGTCTCCGGCACCCGGGGAGCCGTATTTTTTTTGCAGATGTCTGCCACGGTCAGGTATAGTTGCTTGCCGAGGGTGCCGCCGGGATGGTACCGTGCGAAATCCTGCGCGGTAAATCCCCGCAGCTTGAGCAGGCATACGGCCAGCGTATCGCCCATTACCAGCTGGGCGGTCGTGCTGGTGGTGGGTGCCAGGTTATTGGGGTCGGCCTCGCTGTCCACGGTGGTATTCAGGATATAATCCGCTTCCCTCGCCAGGAAGGAAAGCACGTTGCCCGTGAGGGCTATCAGCGTATTGCCGAAGCTCCTGACGAGAGGTACCAGCGCTTTGATCTCGGGGCTCTCGCCGCTTTTGGAGATAATGATGATCGTATCTTTGGGGGTGACCATACCCAGGTCGCCGTGGATGGCGTCTGCCGCATGCATATAGAGGGAGGGCGTGCCGGTGGAATTGAACGTGGCGACTATCTTCTGGGCGATAACGGCGCTTTTCCCGATACCGCTTACCACCACTCTTCCTTCGCATTGATACAGGCGTTCCACTACGGCTGTGAAATCAGAGTCATCCAGCATGGCCTTCATCTTGGCAAGCGCCGTAATTTCATTGTCCATGGTCTGGTGGGCCAGCCCGAGCAGGTCCGCGCGGGATAAAGATACAGGTGTATTCATGATCTGTTAGACTTGTATGATTGCTTAAAGGCGGGCAGTGTACACTGCCCGCCTTTAAAATTATCTATATTTTTCTTTTATACTGAAAAACTTTCTCCGCAGGCACATGTTCTGCTCGCATTGGGGTTATTGAAATGAAAACCTTTACCGTTGAGGCCTTCTGTGAAGTCCAGTTGGGTATCATACAGGTAGAGCATGCTTTTCATATCCGTAACGAGCTTGATACCCTTGTCCTCGAACACCTGGTCGTTGGCCTGCATCTGGTTGTCAAAATCCAGTTTATAAGAGAGCCCGGAGCAGCCGCCGCCTACGACACTGATTCTTACAAAGCTGTCGGAGCCCAGGTGCTCTTCTTCCAATATCTCCAATACCCTCTGACGGGCTTTATCTGAAATGTATATCATAAGGATAAATTCTTATAAGTTATTTAACGCTTTCCGGAGCAAAGTTATTGTTTCGGTGATCTCTGAGCCGGTGGTGTACCTGCCCAGGCTGAACCGCACGGAACCCTCCAGCCGCCGCGCATCGTCGAACATGCTTTGCAGTACGTGCGACGGTCCCTGCTGGGCGGCCGTGCAGGCTGACCCCAGCGAGAAGCACAGCTCATGGTTCACCCTGCTGAGCAGCTTTTCCGCCTTCACGCCACAGAATGCTATATTGGTAACGTGCGGCAGCCGTTGCCGGGTATCACCGTTGACCATAAAGCCGGGGCGGATCGCCAGGAGCGCTGCTTCCAGCCGGTCCCGGAGCGCCGCTATGGCTGCCTGGTTGTCCGGGAAAAGGGAAAACGCCTTTGACATCCCTACTATGCCCGGTACGTTCAGGGTACCGCTCCGCCTGTTCCTTTCCTGCCCGCCGCCATAGAACAGGGGCTGGAGGCTGACCCGGGGCTTCTTCCTTCTCAGGAACAGCCCGCCGATCCCTTTGGGACCATACAGCTTGTGCCCACTGAAGGCCATCGCATCTATAGGCAGCTCTGACAGGCTTACCGGCAGCTTGCCTACGGCCTGGGTCGCATCACAGAAGAACAGGACGCCCTTTTTTCGGGCCAGCTCCCCGATGCTCCGGATGTCATGGATCACGCCCGTTTCATTGTTCGCGAACATGATGCTCAGCAGGATCGTATTGTCCGTTATGGCCTGTTCCAGCGCTTCCAGGTCAATATGCCCCGCTTCGTCCACGCCTATATGCCTGACGATGGCACCCTGCTGCTCCAGGAAGTGATAGGTGTCAAGCACCGCCTTGTGTTCCGTGGTACAGCAGATGATCTCCCTGCCTTTGATATTATACAGGTTATAGATGCCCTGTATGGCCAAGTTGCAGGATTCCGTGGCGCCGCTCGTAAAGTAAATCTCCTCCGCTTCGCATTGCAGGTGGTCCGCGATATTCGCGCGCGCATTTTTCACGGCTTCCTGGGCTGTCCAGCCCATGGCATGCGTTACGGATCCGGCATTTCCGAATTTCTGCGTAAAGTAGGGCAGCATCGCTTCCACTACTTCCGGCGCGCAAGGGGTCGTGGCATTATAATCCAGGTATATCACAGCGAAAAGTACTATTGCAAAAGTAGTTGATTGTTTTGTTTTGTGGTATTGATATTATTAATATGCTCAAAAGTTTTTCCGATACAATTCCCTGCAGCCGGTTGTGTTCAGGGCCGCGGGCATGTTGTATTATTGATAAATTGCACCCGGTTGTAGTCATTTCACTATTATAATTTTAATTTTGTACAAAATAACTGAAGTGAAGCAGCAAATAAGGAAAATATACAGCCTGTGCATCGCAGGTATGCTGTCAGCGGGGCTGCTGAACGCCCAAGCCCCGGCAGGCTATTATAATACGGCGGACAGCCTGCAGGAAGAGGCTTTGCGTATCGCGTTGCGGGAGATCATTAAAGGCCATACGGTCAAAAGCTACAATGACCTGTGGCGGGGCTACCAGTCTGCCGATATGCACCCGGACGGCTATATCTGGGACATCTATTCCCATAATCCCGCCGGCAGCCAGTATTATACCTATACCTACCGCAACGACCAGTGCGGCAATTACAGTAAGGAAGGGAATTGCTACAACAGGGAGCATACCTGGCCGCAGTCCATGTTCGGCGATGCCACACCTATGAGGACGGATATCGTGCTGGTATTGCCTACAGACGGGTATGTGAACGGCAAAAGGAGCAATTATCCCTACGGGGAAGTCAGCAGCCCTTCGTGGACCAGCAGGAACGGCGGCAAGCTGGGACCCAACAGGTACCCGGGAGCGCCGAACGGCACCGCTTTTGAGCCGATAGATGAGTATAAAGGCGATATCGCCCGTATCATGTTCTATGTTGTTACCCGTTATTATAAGCTGGACAGCGGCTGGTCCAACTGGGAGCAGGGCAATAAGGCCGATCTCAGGGACTGGGCTAAGGATATGTTCCTGGAATGGCACTATGCAGATCCCGTTTCCGACAAGGAAAGAAACCGTAATAACGCTATTTACGATTTCCAGGGCAACAGGAATCCTTATGTGGACAGGCCTGAATTCGTGGATTGCGTGTTCAACCCGGTCAACTGTCCCTGGAAAGACGGCGGTGTGGATACAGGGGGAGGTACCGGTATTTCCAACCTGCTTACCGGCCGGGAGGTCAGCATCTACCCCAATCCTGCAACAGATGATATCCATATCCTTATCAATAGCTCAAGGGTAGCCGGGCCGGTGACCGGTGAGGTATTGAACCCGCTGGGACAGGTGGTGCTGAGCTTTAGCATACCGCTGAATGAACAAAAAACGACCTTACCTGTTAATAGCCTGAATACGGGAGTATATATCATTAAGCTCTATAACAGGGAGCTGCTGTATACCCATACTTTTGTAAAGCAGTAAAGCTGTCATAAATGATGCAGTCTATTTTCTTAATTTATTAAATTTATATGAAACAATGAAAAAAATAATGTTTTTAGGAATTGCTTTTGCGGCTGTAACCTTATCCTCGTGCGGCAATGACGAACGGACACCCGGTGAAAAGCTGGATGACGCTATAGATAAGACGGAGCAGCGGACCGAGCAGGCAAAAGAGAGCATGCAGAACACTGCCCAGGATGCCAAGAATGAGGCACAGCATTTAGGACACGAGATCAAAAATGCTGCGGAAGAAACCGCTGAAGAGGCTAAAAAGGCGGGTAAAGAAGCCGGGGAAGCCGTGAAGAAAGGTTATGAAAAAACAAAGAATGCCGCCCAGGAAGGCGTGGAAAAAGCTAAGAAAGAATTGGATTAATACAGATCAGCAATAAAGCCATACAAAGCAGCCCGGGTAAATCGCCCGGGCTGCTTGTATTATGCCCGGCCGCAACCGCTGTGGCTACAATATTTGACGGAGAACCTATATATCAGCAGGATGGGACGGCGGTGCCCCGGCACGATGCCTGAAATGCCGGGGAACGGGCCGGGAAACCCCTTCCGTAAGGTGAAAATACGGCGCGACCGGGTATTGCAGATGCCTGAATGTATAAATACCACATAATTATATCCTTCTGAATGTTTTTTTTATTGTATGTGAGTGATTATTTTTGCGTTGTTTTTTTTATTAACATTTAAATATGAAATAGGGAAGCATCCTCTTAAAGTAGCTATAATCAGGTATTTATATGGATTTATTGTATTTTTATTTATACAATAACATTTTAGAAGCATTTACATGTTTTATATATATTTGCAATTTTTCTATCTTTGTGTATGAAAGATTTCAAGGGGGAAATTGAAGATCTTTTAAAAAGTGTACATTATTTAATATCAGAAATAAATATAGACAACATGGAACAAGCAGTTGCAAGTAATGCGTTGGTCTTAAATACCAATGACCAAACAATCCAATTAGATTATCAGGCAGTGAAAAGTGCTGCTATGACACTTCGGGCTATCAACCACAAGTTGCGCCAGCACATTGTAAAGTTGATCGACGAAAACGGTAAAATGAATGTTACAGATATTTACGTTAAGTTAAGATTGGAACAATCTGTAGCTTCTCAGCATCTGGCTATCCTGAGAAGGGCCAATATCGTAAATACGGAACGGGACGGTAAGTTTATTCACTATACGGTAAATCACGCGAGGATTGCTGCTATAGCAGAATTTGTGAAAGATCTTGTAGCTACTGACGAAAAATAATTTTCCCGGTAAAAGATAAGGTATGAAGCTGCTCATCAGGGCAGCTTTTTTTATTGCCCGCCCACCGGTAAAGGCATACCCATAACAGATAGGAAGTTCCTGTTCCCGGAAGGTTAAAGATTGTAATACAGCTCCTTTAAGGTATTGACTGCTGATGCAGCATCGGCGTACTTCCGAATTGTTAGCCCTTCATTCAATGATGAGCTTTGGATAGCCTTTTCTGCCGGGTTGCAGGTGCAGCGCATAGTTTGTGCATTTATGCCATTGATGCCAATAATGGGCTTTGGAGGGGCTTTTATGGCGGGTTGTTGAAGTTCCGGCAACATGGAGTAAAAAGAAACTGACTATCTATATATAGGAAACAAAGCAAGGTCCGGGATGCCACTAAGCCGTATAAGAGATTCCTCACATTCGTTCGGAATGACCAGTACCCTCAGTTCCCTTTATAAGCTAAAGGAGTATCTGAGCCTCATAAAAGACACTGCTCAGCGGGGCGTATCCGTGATAAAAGGTTGTTGCCTGTAAGCAGATAGTCACTAAAAAGAATTAGAGTATCAGCAACGGAGTATCCCAAAAATGAGATCGGCTGTCCGTTCCCGGGCAGCCGATCGGCATTAAATAAATATTTTATAGTGGTCTTATTTTTCCAGCTTGAATTTACCGCGGTTGATCAGGACAGTAGAGGTGTCTTTCGTGTTTTTGATCTTGAACTGGAATTCACCTTCATACTGGTCATTTTCAGCTTTGGTAATGTTGATAAAGGTTTCAGGCTCGTTGGATACCTGGGTAAAGGTCTGGATATTGGCAGAATCGTATGCCAGGGTTACCGCAACATTGGTGTAGAAATCAATAGGGTAGGTGCCTGTTCCCTGGAAATTGGAAATACCGAAAGAGATAGTTTTATAAACATATACATCCATACTGTCGGAATATTCCTTGGTGTGAATGGCTAATGACCTGCTGCCATCCTTGGTAATATCCGTAACCGATTTCTCATCTGCCACGTAGTGTGTGGAACCATCGTACAAATAACATTCAAAATCGCCGCGCAAAGGATTGGACTGGTCTATATCCGGGTCCTTCTTAACCGGCTCGTATGGCTTACTGCAGGCACTAAAAATAATACCTGAAAAGGTAACAACAGCTAATGTTTGTAGTATTTTTTTCATATTGTATCTTATTGTAATGGCTTGTTGTAATGAGAAAAATGCACCTGGAATGTGTACAAATGCTCTCAAAAGTAATTTTTTATCCCAAAAAATACAAATAATTTTTACGATATATTTATCTATACTTCTTTTCTGAGCCGTGCTACGGGTATGTTCAGTTGCTCCCTGTATTTGGCTACTGTCCGGCGGGCCACGTTATACCCCTTTTCTATCAGGAGATTGGTAAGCGCTTCATCGGAAAGCGGCTTGGATTTGCTTTCCGCGTTCACCAGCTCGCTGAGGATCATTTTGACTTCCCGGGTGGATATTTCTTCCCCGGCTTCAGTGGTGGTAGCTTCCGAAAAGAAAAATTTGAGGGAGTAGGTACCATATTCTGTCTGCACGAATTTGCTGTTGGCTACCCTGGAGACTGTGGAAATGTCCATATGGGTAATATCGGCAATGTCCTTTAAGATCATAGGCCGCAGCGTGGTCTCATCCCCGGAGATGAAAAAGTTCTTCTGGAACTGCATGATAGCGTTCATAGTGATCAGCAGCGTATGCTGTCTTTGCTTGATGGCATCAATAAACCATTTGGCGGCGTCTATCTTCTGCCTGATAAACAGTATGGCTTCCTTATCCCGGCTGGTCTTATTTTTGTTTTTCTGGTAGCTTTCGAACATCTCCCGGTAGCTTTCCGATATATTGAGCTCGGGCGCGTTCTTGGAGTTGAGCGTCAGCTCCAGGTTACCGTTGTTGTTCTTTATGAAAAAATCAGGTATTACATAATTGGTATGCTGGGATGTGCTGTCAAAAGCCAGCCCGGGCCTGGGCGTCAGCTTGGTGATGATATTTACAGCCTCCTTCATTTCCGGCTCTGCGAGCTTAAGCCTGCTCATCAGCTTGTCGAAATGCCTTTTGCTGAATTCCTCGAAATGGTCTTTCAGGATAAGGATGGCAGTGCTCACTGCGGGCGCCGCCGGCAGTCTTTCCAGTTGCAGCAGGAGGCATTCTCTCAGGTCCCTGGCGCCGGTGCCGGCGGGATCGAAATCCTGTACGATCTTCAGTATCCTTAAGACCTCCTCATCGGTAGTATAGACATTTTGCTTAAAGGCCAGGTCATCCGTAATGGAAACGATATCCCGCCTGAGGTAGCCATCATCATCTATGCTGCCGATGATCTGTTCCGCTATGATATATTCCGTCTCATCCAGCTTCAGCAGTCCCAGCTGTGCTGTCAGGTGATCATGCAGGGTATTTTCTATTTTGATCGGTGTGGTCCTGTCCTGCTCTTCGTCATCGTTGTTGTGGTAATAATAGCTGTTGTCGCTTTCATATTCGCTTTGCAGGTAGCTGGAGAGGTCCAGCGTATCGTCATTGCCGTAATCGCTTTCCGGTGCGGGCTCCTGGTCGAAGCTCTCGTAGCTGCTGTCCTCGTAGGGTGTTTCTTCCTTGGTGGTATTGGCAGCATTGTAGTCAACATTGATATCCAGTGCGGGATTACCTTCCAGCTCATCTTTTATCCGTTCTTCCAGGTTGGCTGTAGGCACCTGCAGCAGTTTCATCAGCTGGATCTGCTTGGGTGAAAGTTTCTGGGTTAATTTAAGCTGTTGCGTCTGTCTTAGCATATGTCGAAAAAGGTGGCGTATTGGTTTGGGTTGTTTCAGCGCTTTTTACAGTACACAAAGATAATTGATTTATCAGGATAATGTCTATGCCGGATTACCTTTTGAATGTTAAGAATACAGTAAGGAGCCCGGGTATGAAAAATTCCTGTATTATGTGTAATTTGCATCCTTGTTTTGATCAATCGATTATTTGTAAATGGAATATAATTTTTCTGCCATTGAGCCTGGGATACGGCAGTTCTGGAAGGAGCATGAGGTTTATAAGGTGCTGAACGATAGCGCTCAGCCCAAGTATTATGTATTGGATATGTTCCCGTATCCCAGCGGGTCCGGCCTGCACGTGGGTCATCCCCTGGGATATATAGCGTCCGATATCGTGGCCCGTTATAAGAAGAGCAAGGGATTTAATGTGCTGCATCCCATGGGCTTTGACGCCTTTGGCCTGCCGGCGGAGCAATACGCGATCGAAACGGGGCAGCATCCTTCCGCGACCACAGAGAAGAACATCAAAAGATATAAGGAGCAGCTGGATAACATCGGCTTCTGCTATGACTGGAGCAGGGAAGTGAAAACTTCTGATCCTGAATATTACAGGTGGACGCAATGGATCTTTATACAACTGTTCAAATCCTGGTATAACCCGCTGACGCAAAAGGCGGAAAGCATAGACAGCCTTATCCGGATATTGGAAGAGAACGGGAACGCAGGTATCCCGGCTCCCGGTGATACAGCCCTGCAGGTATCCGCAGCGGACTGGGGATCCATAGATGAAGCCGCCCGGCGGGACGTCCTGATGCAGTACCGCCTTGCCTATCTTGATTACGCGGAAGTATGGTGGTGCGATGCCCTGGGCACGGTGCTGGCCAATGACGAGGTGGTCAATGGTGTCTCTGAGCGGGGCGGGCACCCCGTGGAGCGTAAGCGTATGCGCCAGTGGTTCCTGCGGATCACCGCTTATGCGGACCGCCTGCTTTCCGGCCTGGACGGGCTGGAGTGGAGCGAGGCCATGAAGGAAATGCAGCGGAACTGGATAGGTCGCTCCGAAGGCGCGGCTGTGCAGTTTGAGGTAAAGGACAGCACCGCCCGGATAGAAGTGTTCACCACCCGTCCCGATACTATTTTCGGGGTTGACTTTATGGTGCTGGCGCCGGAGCATGAGCTTGTAGCACGCATTACAACGGCAGACAGGATGGCGGAAGTGGAACAATACCAGGCCTACGTCAGGTCCCGCAGCGAGCGGGAACGTATGGCGGAGAAAAAGATCACGGGCTGCTTTACGGGCGCTTTTGCCATACACCCGGTGACGGGCAGGGAAATACCCGTATGGATATCCGAATATGTGCTGGCCGGTTACGGTACCGGCGCTATCATGGCGGTGCCTGCAGGAGATGACAGGGACCATGGCTTTGCCCGGCATTTCGACATCCCGGTAACCAATATCTTTGGCGAGCAGTATAACGGGGAGCAGGCCTATACTGCCAAGGATGCCGTGCTGGAAAATTCCGGGTTTATTTCCGGGCAGAAAGTACCGGAAGCGGCGGCGGCAGTGCTTGATTACCTGGAACAGAAAGGTATCGGCACCCGTAAGGTGAATTATAAGCTCCGTGACGCGGGCTTCAGCCGCCAGCGTTACTGGGGCGAGCCTTTTCCTGTTGTGTATAAGGGCGATATACCCTATACAATAGATGAAGCGGAAGCCGCGCTACCGGAGCCGCTGCAGCAGTTGCCGGTCGTGCTGCCGCATGTGGAGAGCTACCGGCCCGGCCCGGAAGGAGAAGGTCCCCTGGCAAATATTGACAGCTACCTGTGGGTTACGAATACCCGCGGAGAGCAATTGAGAAGAGAAACGAACACCATGCCGGGCTATGCCGGCAGTAGCTGGTATTTCCTCAGGTATATGGATCCGGGCAATGCCGGCTTCCTGGCCGGTAAGGCAGCAGCGGACTACTGGAACCAGGTGGATCTGTACGTAGGCGGAACGGAGCATGCCGTAGGGCATCTGCTGTATGCCCGCTTATGGACCAAGGTCTTGTGTGACCTGGGCTATCTCTCTTTCGATGAGCCGTTCAGGAAGCTGCTGAACCAGGGCATGATCCAGGGTTCCACACGTTTTGTGTACCGTATAAAAGGCACCTCAACCTTTGTGTCGTTCAACCTCAAGGATCAGTATGAGACGGACCCCATAAGGGTGGATGTCAGCCTGGTGGACGGTGTGACGCTGGATACGGAAGCGTTTAAAGCCTGGAGGCCCGATTTTGCCGGCGCCGGATTTATACTGGAGGATGGTAAATATATCTGCGGCAGCGAAACGGAGAAAATGTCCAAATCCAAATATAATGTTGTTAACCCCGATGATATCGTAAGGCAGTATGGCGCGGATACTTTCCGGATGTATGAAATGTTCCTGGGACCTATTGAAATGTCCAAGCCCTGGGATACTAAAGGTATTGAAGGAGTGCATAAGTTCCTGAAGCGTTTCTGGCGCCTGTTCCAGGATGAGCAGCAGGGCCTGGCGGTTACAGATGAGCAGCCGTCAGAGCAGGAGCTGAAGGTATTGCACCGCACCATCAAAAAAGTGGAGGAAGATACGGAGCGTTTTTCCTTTAATACCGCGGTCAGCCAGTTTATGATCTGTGTCAATGAGCTGACAGATTTGAAATGCCGTAAACGGGCGGTGCTGGATCCATTGGTAAGGGTCATAGCCCCGTATGCGCCGCATATGGCCGAGGAGCTGTGGCAGCAGTTGGGGCATAAGGAGAGCGTGGTTGCTGCCGCCTATCCTGCCTGGGAGGAGCGATATGTGGTGGATAATACCAAGGTGTACCCGGTAGCGATCAACGGCAAGACGCGTACGGAGATGGAATTCGCCCTTGATGCGCCGCAGGCGGATATTGAAGCGGCTGTAATGTCCAGTGAGAAGGTACAGCACTACCTGGAAGGCAAAACGCCCAAGAAGGTCATTTTTGTAAAAGGAAGGATGATCAATATCGTGCTCTGATAGGCCGTATTCAATTATAGTTAAAATTAGGCTGTCTAAAAGGTAAACAACCCTGTCCTATTGAGCTGAGTCTAGATAGGGACAGGGTTGTTTATTGATACATAGTGCATTTCGACAGGCTCAATGCGACACAATAGGTTCAGAGTGACAATAGGCTCAATGACAATACAAGCTTAATGTGACACAAGAGGCTTTGTAAATATAGACAGCACATTTTGTTTTGCGGTTTATATTGTTCGCTGTAAAAAGCAAAGGCTGCCGTTACGGCAGCCTTTGCTTTGAAATATCATAATAAGCATACCCGTCAGGGTACATTCATTATTGCTTAATGATCCTTGAAGTATAGGTATTGCGGTCTGTATCCAGTATGACTGTGTACATGCCTGCTGCCCACTGGGAAGTGGAGATTTCCACCTGCTGTTGTTTACCGATATTGCTGTTGGTATAAACAGTTCTGCCCAGGGCATCAACTATTTTCACTTTATAATTATCGCTCACGTTGCTGAACTGGAGGAATACCCTGTCCAGGGCCGGGTTAGGGAATATATTTACGCCGGCAGATTCCATTTCATCAATGCCGGTTGCGCCGGAGCCATACCCGAAGCGGATGCCGTAAGTAGACCTGTCAGACCTGCCCAATACCCAGTTATAATCTGCGCCGGTAGATACGGATGGCATAAACCAGGTGCCGGGATTGCCATTGGAGGTATAATTATATACACGTACATTGCTTGGTGTCGCAGAATTGATATTCGCGGCAGCGCTGGCATTGTTGAAGATCATAAGCTGTATCTGGTTACGGCTGATATTCAGGTTGCTCTGCAGCTCATTGAGATCATTTACCAGCACAGGTACCTTAAACGATACGGTATCCTGGGGAGCCGGCTGGATATTGATCGTCCAGTAACGGTTGCCCTCCGTCCATGAAGCATAAGGCTTGTACGCGCTGCTGATGGCTATAGGATCGCCGGAGCCGTAAGAGCCGGTAGTGGTCATTGAAAAGGTGGAGCTGTTCAGATCGATATTGGGAACATCCGATTTTTTCAACGCGAAGATCATCTGGTCGTCGGTCTCGGTAGCTGTGGCATTGTCATAATAGAACAGGTAGTATTCACCGTCATCGCAATAATGGGTAGCTGTAACGGTCTGGCCGGCAACATCCAATATCTTCCTGGCCTCTTTCCCGGTTACGCAGCCTGCGCCGGCAATCTTGGTTCTTAATAAAGTGCCGGGTAAAGGGCCAAAGCCGTTATTGAGGTTGATGCCCGTAGATACCAGGTGGCAATAGCTCATGATCGTACCGCCGTTCACCGGGTATTGGGGAACAGGGGTAGTGCAGCCGTTATTGTTATCATCCGGCTCCAGGGTGGTGCAGCCGTCAATAGCGCCTCCGGGCCATCCGCACCAGTGGGTGTGATGAGAGCCCAGGTTATGGCCCATCTCGTGGCTGGATGCGTTGACATCCCAGGAGTAAACGGGTACGGGCTGGATAGCAGATGTTACGCTGCTGTTATTCGTCATGCTGTAAGGACCCCAGTAAGTGCTTCTCTGGCTGATATATCTCGGGGTGGCGCATAATACATCAAGCCACGCCAGGCCTCCAAGCGGAGGATAGCCGTTCCTCCTGTAGCCTGTGATCATCTGGTGCAGGTCGGCGGTCAGGTTGGTGCCGATATCGCTTCCGAACCTGTTCAGCACCGCTGTGGAAGAGCTGGTAGGGTAGTTGTCCTGTACGGAGTTTACGACCATTTCCTTCAGCGTCAGTATCATGCCATCGTTTGCATACAGGGTGCTGTTGGCATTCATCAGGGTGGTCAGGTAGTTCTCTGTTTGTGCAATATTGTTGTTATTCCGCTGGTAGGCCCTGTAATCGGCATGAAGGGATACTGTCACCTCGCGGCAATACCCGTTGCTGCTGGTGGCGGTAGGAGTGCCCTGGGGGATGATGCCCTCACCCGTTCCCAGGTTAAAAGCATTGTCCGTCTCGCAGGGGGTGAAATGTTGCTCTTTGTTCTTGATATCCACATCATTGAATACCATGAATTTATCGGTGCCGTAACCTTCGTGCGGTACGGCAATAACGTTGTAGTTGCCGTTCGATTTTGTGCTGATGATACCTACGGCATCATTTTCAAAGAAGGAAAAAGTGACCATAGAAGGGCTGATGCCTTCCACATAACCGCGGTAATAGGCGCCTTTCCGGTAATCCACCGGTACCAGGGTGCCGTTCTCCACTCTTTTGTAGGCTTTGAAATCAGCAGTGAAAAAATCGTACTGGTAAAGATTGACAGTCAATGTGCCTTCCGGTGTCGGTACGGTGAACGTCAGCGTTTCCGGCTTGTTGTTATAGATAGAAGCCAGGCTTGCCTTATTGAGCTTTAAAGCCACTGCTTTATCAAAGGCATCTGCGTATCCGCTGAGGCTGTAGTCTGAATTGGCTGAAAATACAGCATAGTGCTCAGCCTTGTGAAGTGAAAATTGTTGGTTGGTGAGCAGCTCTATCCTGTTGGCCTGGGCCATCAGGATATCATTACCGGCAAATCCCACCAGTAAAAAACCGGCCAGAGCCAATTTTAGAAATCCCTTTCTCATTTATTTTGGTATTTTTAATGTTTTTGAGTGAGTCTATTCTGTAAAGTTAAGTAAATTGTAGATACAATTATCAGCCGAATATATATAAATAATAACAATGTGTTAGGTGTAGAATGCGGATTAATTATTTTACTTTTGCAAACTGATGATACAAAAAGACAACAAGAAAAGCGGTTCTCTAAGGAAGATGTTCTCATTTCTGAAGCCCTACAGGCTCAGGTTCTGGATTTCAGTGGTGCTTTCCATCATACTCTCCCTGATGGCTCCTGTCCGGCCTTATATAACGCAGCTATCCATAGATCACTACATCGGCAATAAGCTGCTGCAGGGATTGATCTACATCTCGGTCGCCCACCTGGTCATCCTGCTGGTGGAGAGCGCTATCCGGTTCGTATTCATGTACATTACCTCCTGGGTGTCGCAGCATGTGGTCAATGATATGCGTAATGCCGTCTTTAAGAAGATCTCTTACCAGAACCTCAGCTATTTTGATAATACCCAGGTAGGTACGCTTACTACACGTACCATCAATGACCTGGAAGCGGTGAATGATGTGTTCTCTGACGGGATCGTATCCATACTGGCGGACCTGCTGACCATACTGGCCATACTGGGTGTGATGTTCTATACCGACTGGCGGCTCACCCTGATAAGTCTTGCGGCCTTTCCCCTGCTTATCCTGGCCACCTATTTTTTTAAGGAAAGCGTGAACAGGTCCTTTATGAGGGTCAGGAACGCCGTTTCCAGCCTGAATGCCTTTGTGCAGGAGCACCTTACAGGTATGTACATCGTACAGGCCTTTGCGGCGGAGAAGAGCGAGGCGGAAAAGTTCAACGAGATCAATAAGGAGCACCGGGATGCCAATATCAGGTCTATTATGGCATATTCCGTTTTCTTCCCTGTGGTGGAGATCATCCTGGCCATTTCCATGGGATTGCTGGTCTGGTATGGCGCGGTGCGGATGCTGAACGCGGAAATAACGCAGGGGGTGATCATTGCCTTTATTATGTACCTGAACCAGCTTTTTCGTCCTTTACGGATGCTGGCGGATAAATTCAATACGCTTCAGATGGGCATCATAGCAGGCGAAAGGGTCATAACCGTGCTGGAGGATGATAACTACCTGAAGCATAACGGTACCCTGGAGGCTTCCCCGCTGCGGGGAGCCGTGAAGCTGGAGGATGTCTGTTTTGAGTATAAGCCGGGCATACCCGTGCTGAAAGGTATCAGCTTTGAGGTAAGGGAAGGAGAGACCGTGGCCATCATAGGGCATACCGGCGCCGGGAAAAGCTCCGTTATCAGCATTCTCACCCGACTGTATGAGATACAGTCGGGAAGGATATTGATAGACGGCAGGGATATCAATGATTACAATATCTATGAGCTGCGCAGGCAGGTGGGTGTCGTGCTGCAGGATGTGTTCCTGTTTTCCGGCACGATCCTTGAAAATATTACCATGAACAATCCTGCGCTGACCCGGGAGCAGGTGGTGGACGTATGCAAGCTGCTGGGCATCCACGAATTTATTATGAACCTGCCGGATAATTACGACTTTAATGTGAGAGAGCGTGGTGGTACGCTGTCGCAGGGACAGCGGCAACTGATCTCCTTCGCAAGGGCATTGATATATGACCCCAGGATACTCATACTGGATGAAGCTACGGCCTCCATTGACAGCGCGTCAGAGCAACTGGTCCAGCATGCGATCGGGCAACTGGTGAAGGACAGGACAGCCATCGTTATCGCCCACAGGTTGTCTACTATCCGTAAAGCCGATAATATCATCGTGCTGGATAAAGGGGTGATCATAGAGCAGGGCAATCATGAGCAACTGATGCTGCAGGATGGTATGTATGCGCAGATGTATAAAGTAGGCCGGTTCAGTTCTGCCGGGGAGTCTGCCGGTGCACGCTGACAGTCTGTCCGGTCCGTACAATTTAACACAGGTATTTAGCGTTATTAGTATTATATTTGTTTTTCCATTGGATGTGGAGTGCTTATAACTATGAGAAAATTAATTAAAAGAGCGGGTCTGGTTTGCGGTGTGAGTGTGGGAAGTCTGTTACATTGCCAGGCTCAGAATTTTTATACCGCCCAGGAATACGGGGTTGCGGCAGGCGCTGCACACTATTTCGGCGATCTGAATCCTAATTACGGCTTTAAGCATATACGCCCGGCCTTCGGGCTGTTATTCAAGCAGCATTTTAATCCTTACATCAGCGTCATTTCCTTTCTGAACGGTACACAGGTGGGATATGATGACGCCTGGAGCAACAATGCTTTCCAGAAGATAAGGAACCTGAATTTTCAGTCATATATCATAGAGCTGGGCGTGGCAGGCGAGTTCAACTTCTTCTGGTTCGATACCGGCAGGAAGGGTAAGCGCTTTACACCCTACCTGACATTGGGCGTGGCGGGCTTTTACTCCAATCCTTATACCACCCTCGATGGCAGGAGATACGCGCTGCGGCCTTTGGGAACAGAAGGACAGCATACGGAAGCATATAAGAAAAGGAAGTATTCCAACCTGAACGTCAGCTTTCCGGTTGGCGTAGGCTTTAAGACCTGGATCGTACCGGGAGTCAACCTGGCTGTGGAGATTGCCAACAGGTTTACCACCACCGACTATATGGATGATGTCAGCCAGACCTATGTCGGTAAGCAGCATTTCGGCGGTGAACGCTCCACTACGGCCGCCAACAGGCTCCAGGACCGTTCGGCAGGCCAGCTGCTGGGTGTCAAGGACCAGCAGCGCGGGGATAAGATATCTTTTGACCAGTACCTTATAGCACAGGTAAAGATCAGCTTCCAGTTGAAAACCTATAAATGCCCGAAATATAACCAGGGGCTCTGGGAACCTTAACCCGGCGCTCCGGATAAAAAGCCGCTTCCCGTTTATGGAAGCGGCTTTTTCAGTATATTGCGGTTTCTTGTGACTACTAAAGTTCCTCTAATGAAAATAGATATACATACACATATCATGCCGGAAAAGATACCTAACTGGTATGAGAAATTCGGATATGGCGATTTTATAAGGCTGGAGCACCAGGATACCTGCTGCGCCCATATGATCAAAGGCGATAAGATGTTTAGGGCGGTAGAGCCGAACTGCTGGGACACGCCTGCGCGCCTGGATGAAATGGATGGTACGGATGTGACTATGCAGGTGCTATCTACCATTCCCGTATTATTTAACTATTGGGCCAAGCCTGCCCACGGGCTGGAAACATCCCGTTTTTTCAACGATCATATTGCCGAATGCGTGTGCAATCATCCCGGGCGCTTTGAAGGTCTGGGCACCGTGCCGCTGCAGGATATAGACCTGGCCGTAAAAGAGCTGAGAAGATGTAAGGAAGAGCTGTCATTGCCCGGAGTGGAGATCGGGTCCAATATCAACGGGAAGAACCTGAGCGATCCCTGCTTTGATCCTTTCTGGGAGGCGGTGCAGGAGCTGGATATGTGCATTTTTGTGCATCCCTGGGAAATGATGGGTGAGAACGACATGACCCGGTACTGGCTGCCCTGGCTCGTCGGGATGCCAGCGGAGACGTCAAGGGCCATCTGCTCTATGATATTCGGCGGTGTATTTGAAAGGTTCCCGCGTTTAAGGGTAGCTTTTGCGCACGGCGGCGGCAGCTTCCCGGCTACGATAGGCCGGATCAACCATGGCTTTGACGTACGCCCGGACCTGTGCGCGATTGATAACCCGCACCGGCCCGGCAGCTATATCGGCAAGTTCTGGATCGACTCCCTGGTTCATGATCCTAAGGCGCTTGCCTATATCATTGACATCATGGGCGCAGATGCCATCTGTATGGGAAGCGATTATCCCTTTCCGCTGGGCGAACATCACCCGGGAAAGCTGATAGAGACGGTGATACAGGATAAGGAATTGCAGGAAAAGCTGCTGTATAAAAATGCTTTGGCCTGGTTAAAAAAATAAGGATATGCCTGTTATTTCAGTAAGGAACTTAAAGAAGCAATACGGGGCCTTTACGGCAGTGAACGGCATCAGCTTTGATGTGGAGGCCGGTACGGTCTTCGGGCTGCTCGGTTCCAACGGCGCCGGTAAAACCACTACGCTGGAGATCATAGAGACCCTGAAGCAAAAGGACGGGGGCACCATCACGGTAGGAGGCTATGATATCGACAGGCATCCGCAGGAGATACGGAAAATGATAGGCGTGCAGTTGCAGGCCTCCGGTTATTTCCCGCACCTGAACCTGAAAGAGCTGCTGGAGCTCTTTGCCGGCCTGTATAATGTGGATGTGAAGCCGATGGAGATCCTGGAAGCCGTTCAACTGACAGATAAGGCCCGCAGTAAATACAAGGAGCTGTCCGGCGGGCAGAAGCAACGGTTCTCTATTGCCACGACCATCATTCACCGGCCGCAGATCATATTCCTGGATGAACCCACCACGGGCCTGGATCCGCAGGCAAGGCGGCAGCTCTGGGAGCAGATACGCAGCATGAAGGCCGGGGGCACTACTGTTGTGCTGACCACGCATTACCTGGATGAAGCGGAATACCTGTGCGATACCGTTGCCATCATGGATAAAGGACGCATTCTGACAATGGATTCCCCGGATCATCTTATCCAGCAGCTGGTAGATTCCGGCTTCCGACCTGTACAAAGCCGTAAGGGCGCGTCCCTGGAAGATGTATTCATACAGTTGACCGGAAAAGAAATATTATAACGATGAAAGTAATCATTCCTCCTTTTTTAAAAAAAGGATCTCATATTACGATAGTATGCGCCTCGGGCTACCTGCCGTTTGAAAAATCGGAGCAGGCTGCCCGGGTGCTGGAGGAGTGGGGGTATAAAGTGACGCTGGGCACGACCACCCGTACTGAGAACGCCTATTTTTCCGGCACTGATGAAGAACGCCTGGCTGACCTGCAGCGGGCGCTGGACCATCCCGATACGGACGCTATATTGATGGGGCGTGGCGGGTATGGCCTGTCCAGGATCATAGACCGGCTGGATTTCAGGAAATTTAAAAAAAGGCCGAAATGGATCCTCGGATTCAGCGATGTGACCGTGCTGCAGGCCCATATTTTCAGTACGCTTCATATAGCCGCCATGCACGCGCCTATGTGCAGCGCCTTTGCTGCCGAACATCTTGATCAGCCCCATATGAAGGCATACAGGAACCTGCTCCGGGGAAAGCAGATCCGGTACAGATTCCCGGGCCATCCCCGGAATATCCCCGGCCAGGCTGAGGGGGTGCTGGTAGGCGGGAATCTCTGTATGCTGGCGCATCTTACCGGGTCGGCATCCGCATTGGACACCAGGGGTAAGATACTCTTTATAGAAGATATCGGGGAGCACCTTTACAAGGTGGACCGCATGCTGTACACCTTAAAGCGTTCCGGCCAGTTGGCGGAGCTGAAAGGGCTGATCTGCGGTAATTTTTCCGACATGGAAGATACGGTCCGTCCGTTTGGCCAGGAATTGCATGACATCATTTCCGCGCACGTGGCAGACCTGGATATACCTGTAGCCTTTGAGGTGCCCTGCGGTCACGAAACGGTCAATTATCCCCTTACCCTCGGAGCCTCTTACAGGCTTGAAACCACTAAAAAAGGAACTATAATTCAGCAATTATAGTTCCTCGGGCATTATCAGGATGGGAGCGGACTCCCTTTAGGTTTATTTTTTGAAGTTGCTGCTTACTACCAGCTCTTTGGAGCCGGCGGTATAGGTATAGAAGCCCTCCCCGGATTTCACGCCCAGCTTGCCGGCCTGCACCATATTGATAAGTAAGGGCGAAGGCGCGTATTTGGGATTGCCCAGTCCGTCATGCAATACTTTCAGGATAGACAGGCAGGTATCCAGACCAATGAAGTCTGCCAGTTGCAGTGGTCCCATAGGGTGGGCCATACCCAGCTTCATAATAGTATCTATTTCTTCCACGCCGGCTACGCCTTCATTCAGTGAAATGATCGCTTCGTTGATCATCGGCATTAAGATCCGGTTGGCGATAAACCCGGGATAATCGTTGACCACGCATGGCACTTTATTCAGTTTCCTGGATAAAGCGACAATGATGCCGGAAATGTGCTTATCTGTGGCGTATCCGTCAATGATCTCCACCAGCTTCATGATAGGCACCGGGTTCATGAAGTGCATGCCGATCACCTGCTGCGGACGTGTGGTGGCGGCAGCGATCCTGGTAATGGAAATGGAGGAGGTATTGGTAGCCAGTATGCAATGCTGCGGTGCTGCACTGTCCAGGTCTTTGAATATCTTTAATTTCAGGTCGATATTTTCAGTAGCGGCCTCTACAACAAGGTCTGCCCCGGCAACAGCGGCTGCAAGGTCGGTAGAGGTGGAAATATTGGCCAGTGTCGCCTGCTTGGCAGCTTCGTCTATGGTTCCTTTGGCCACCTGGCGGTCCAGGTTTTTCGTGATGGTAGCTACGGCCTTTTCCAGCGCGGTTGCTGCAATATCTATCATAGTGACCTTATACCCGCTTTGCGCGAATACGTGCACAATACCATTGCCCATCTGGCCTGCACCGATCACGGCTATTTCCCTGATGCTATCTAATGTAAGTGTTGACATGAACAGTTTGTTTTGTTTTGTGTTTATTGAAAATAAGGGCTAAGTTATAAATTTTTTTTTGAGTAGCTATAGGGTAAACTGTTGTGAGATTGTCATGTTTATGTAGCGTACCTTGAAATGACGGAAAATATTATTACATTTACACCAACTTTTACAGGAGGGGAGTGGATTTTCTATTTCCCTGTTTTTATTTTACAAGTATTATGATTTTATTACAGTTGTTTGGGGCGGAAAAGATTCCCCTGATCAAAGAAGCATTGATGGACCTGGATGCGAAAGCGCCTCCTCTTATTTTATGGGCAGTACCATTTCTCATTTTTTTCTCCTTGCTGGAAATGCTGATAGCGTATCTGCAGGACCGGAAATATTATGAGGCAAAAGAAACCTGGGGATCGCTTTGGGTCGGCATCGGCAACCTTGTTATCAGTGCCGCGGTAAAGGTCGGGCTGCTGTATGTGGTGGTATGGATCTACAATCTTGTACCCTGGCGTATGGAACTTCATTATGACCAGTCGCCCTTCTCGTGGAGCTCTTACTGGTGGCTGTTCATCCCATGCTATATCATTTATGACCTGTGCAGCTACTGGGCGCATCGCATCTCCCATGAGCATCGTTTCTGGTGGGCTACGCACGTGGTGCATCACAGCGGGGAGCATTACAACCTTACCGTTTCCTTCCGCCAGAGCTGGGTGCAGCACCTGAAGGTGATCTTCTTCCTGCCTATCGCGTTCATGGGCTTTCACCCGATTATCTTTTTTATCACGAACCAGGTAGCTGTATTGTTCCAGTTCTGGGTACATACGGAATATATCCGTAAGCTGCCTGCCTGGGTGGAATATGTCTTTGCCACACCTTCCAATCACCGTGTGCACCACGGATCCAATGAACAGTATCTTGATAAGAACTATGGCGCCACCTTTATCTTCTGGGACAGGATATGGAAGACCTATGAGCCGGAAGTAGAGCCTGTCAGGTATGGCATCACTACGAACATTGAGCAGAAATCCAATCCTATCTTTATTAATTTCCATGAATATAAGGACATACTGAAGGATATGCGGGAGGCCAAAGGGTTCCGCCAGAAATGGTTTATGGTATTCGGCAGCCCGGTGGCCATCTATGAGCGTAAGCTTAAGCAGCAGGATGCTGCCAGGGATGTGGACTCTGTAAAGGAGGTGAAGGAGGCAGCTTCGTGATTCCCGGTTATTTTTGGACAGAAATAAAATTATGATTGTAAAAATCATATTAATAATCAGAAAAAACTTATTTTTGCCAACCAAATTAAATTTTTATTAAAGATAATGGAATACAGACATGTAGTTGCCGTTACAGGCTTAAGTGGTTTATTTGTTTTAGTAAGTACGAAAAATGATGGCGCCATCGTTCGTAGTCTGGTGGATAACAGTATTAAATTCATCTCTTCCAGGCTGCACCAGATCACGCCGCTGGAGAGTATTGAAATTTATACTACAGAAGATAAGAATGTGCGCTTGCATGAAGTGTTTGAGCTGATAAAAAATGACGATGCGGAAGTGCTGGCATTGAACGGTAAGAAAGATGATAAGGCGTTCCGTGCATTGTTTGGCAAAATATTACCCTCTTTTGATACGCAAAGAGTATATACCAGCGACATAAAAAAAGTGTTCAAATGGTATGATATTCTGAAAAAAGCGGATATGCTTAACTTTGAATCCCTGAAGCAGGCTATCGCTGCCCAGTCGGTAGATGTGGGTGAAGTGGTACTGGATAAAAATGAAGATGAGGTGGCGTCTGCAGCAGCAGTAACGACAGAGGAAACAACGGAAGCGCCCAAGAAGAAAGCGCCTGCCAAGAAGAAAGCCGCTGCGAAGGCTGCTGAGGAAGCGCCCGCGAAAGAAGCCGCTCCCAAGAAAAAGACCGCAGCTAAAAAAACGGCTAAAAAGAAAGAAGATTAATACACAGAATACTAAATGTCCATAATAAAAGCAGAGTAAGATAGATATTGTCTTCCTCTGCTTTATTAATTTAATTACAGCTTGAAGAGTACATTGAATTTTTCCGCTGCGGAACTGACCCTGCTGCAGGCCATGTCCGATACGGCAGAGCGCCTTCAACTGGAGGCGTACGTGATCGGCGGCTTTGTCCGTGATAAGATATTAGATCGTTATAATAAGGATATTGATGTGGTATGTATCGGGGACGGTATCGTGTTCGCCCGTGAGCTGGCGGCTACGATAGCCCCGCAGGCAAAGCTCAGCGTGTTCAAGACCTACGGTACTGCGCATTTCAGGTATAAGGATATTGATCTTGAATTCGTAGGATCAAGGAAAGAATCCTACAACAGGGAATCCAGGAATCCCGTAGTGAGTCCCGGAACGCTGGAGGATGACCAGAAAAGGCGGGATTTTACCATCAATGCCCTGGCATTAAGCCTCGGCAAATCCGGTTTCCTGCAACTGATAGACCCTTTTGACGGGGTAGAGGACATACAGCTTAAGATCATCCGCACACCGCTCGAGCCGCAGCAGACCTTCAGCGATGATCCGCTGCGGATGATGCGTGCCATCCGGTTTGCCACGCAACTGAATTTCTACATGGAGGAAAAATGCTTTAATGGCATTAAGGCGGAAGCGCACAGGATCGGGATCATTAGCCGCGAAAGGGTGGCCGTGGAGCTGAATAAGATACTGATGAGTGCCAAGCCGTCCATCGGCCTTGATCTGCTGTTCAGGACCGGCCTGCTGAAGCTCATCCTGCCGCAGCTGGCAGCTCTGTCCGGTACGGAATATATAGATAATAAAGGGCATAAGGATAACCTCTACCATACTTTCCAGGTAGTGGACAATATAGCGCAGCATACGGATAATTTGTGGCTCCGCTGGGCCGCTTTGCTGCATGACATCGGTAAAGCCCCCACCAAGAAATTTGAAAAAGGCACCGGCTGGACCTTTCATGGCCACGAAGTGGTCAGCGCCAGGATGGTCCCTAAGATATTTAATGACCTGAAATTGCCGCTCCATGATACGATGGAATATGTACGGAAGATCGTTTACCTGCATCACAGGCCTATTTCGCTTACCAAAGAAAATATTACCGACTCCGCGGTGCGGCGCCTGCTGTTTGATGCGGGAGACGATATTGATGACCTGATGATCATGTGCAAGGCGGACATCACGTCCAAGAATCCCTCCAAGGTAGAGCGGTATCTCAAAAACTTCGACATGGTAGCCGAAAGGTTACGGGAGGTGGAAGAGAGCGATAAGATCCGGAACTGGCAGCCCCCGATCTCCGGCAATGAGATCATGGAAACATTTAACCTGCCGCCTGGTAAAGAGGTAGGGGTGATCAAGACCGCTATACGGGAAGCGATCCTGGATGGTGTGGTGAAAAATAATCATGAAGAGGCACACCGGTTTATGCTGCAATTTGTACAGGAGCATTACCCGCAGCTTATAGCAAAGCTGAAATAATATTATTTCAGCTTTGCTATAAGCGCTTTTATCTGTTCGTCTTTTTCTTTAAGTTGTTCATTCTTTTCCTGCAGCTCGTTTCTCAGAGCCTCTATAAGCTGGGCATCTGTATTTGTATTGTTTGAATTATACTGACCACTATACGGGCTGTTGTGGAAATTCATGATGATGGGTGTAGGGCTTTTGATGTCTTCTATAGATACGCCCAATACTTCTGCTATTTTACTAAGCAGCTCATCGCTTACCTTTACCTTATTATCCTTTTCTATTTTGGAATAGCTCTGCTGGTTCAGCTCTATCTGCTTAGCCACATACTCCTGCGTATATCCCCTGGCAAGCCTTATACTTATAGAAGTGAGGCTTTGTACCGTACATAATGATAAAGAAATATATTTAATAAAAATAAACCGTTAACAGGGGTGTAAATTACACTAATTTCGGTGTAAGTTACGTCATTAAGTTTTTATTTTCAGCAGCGGGAGATACTATTTTCGTTTCGATAATATTTTTTTAAACTCTTAAACGAATATGAAAATGGGAAAAGAAATTTTAAAGCTGTTAACTGTAGTTGCCCTGGTAATGGGTACTTTGGGGTCTTGTAAAAAAGAAGCGGGATTAAAGTATTCCTGTGATGAAAACATCCATCAGTTCGTCTCGCAGCACCTGGACTCTTGGGAAGGCATCACCCTGGAAAGGATCAATATGTATGGTATTGATACCCAGAGAGCGATCTTTAATGCTATTTCTGATGAGAATAAAGCGGAGCTATGGAGAGCAAAAATGGAGTATATAAAGGCCACTGAAACATTGTCACCAGATATGGAAACGCATCTGGATATTTTGAGAGATATGATAACGCCGGATATATATTCGGATTCGATGCTGGCAGATGCTGTTGTTTTGTATGTAAATGATCATGTTAAGTCTTTGATAGCTAACGACACATTAATCACATACTACCTTTACACACTATTTACATATGAGCCATTTGGAGAGTTTATGAATAATTTTTATGAACAATCAACGCCTCTTGATGCCAAAAAGAATTGTCACTGTACTACAGAATCCATTTTTGATTGTCCTTTGGTTTCATTTCATAAGTGTAATAGTGGCGCTGACTGCGATCCAACCTCTTGGGGGTGTGGTTTTGGATGGGTATGGCCATGTAATGGACGTTGTGAGTAATTTTATAGTTTTTAAACTTAATAAATATTTATCATGTCTGTGTATAGAAAAATTGGGAGTCTGCTTATAGCTACTTGTCTTGTTATGATATTTGAGCTAAGCACAGGATGGGTAAGAGCGTTTAATGCTCAGCTTGATCTGATCGTAATGTTTGTTAAGTATTTAATACTCACATTACTGATTCTGAAATACCGGTCACGGTATTTCAGAATCTATATAATAGGATTTGCATTGTTTTGGGGAGTATTGGGTTTGGTAATGCCTTTATATACTTTTTTTACCAAAGGTCATCTTAAAGACTTTCTTGCTTTCCCGAATATTTTATCTGCAGTAACAGGTGTTGTTTCGGGATTTATTATCTCCAGAAATAAAAATAAGAGCAAGAATGTAAGGATATTATTAGTGTTAGTGCCTCTTGCATTGTGTACATTTTTTTATTTCAATCATTCTTATTACTATGATTTTATTTTTCATACAACCCTGGATGCTAAAAAATATATAGATGAAAAAAAAGAAGTGTTTGAATTAACAGATAGGCAGGCTAATAAAGTAAAGTTAGATAAGGATAAATATATAGTAATGGATTTCTGGAACACTCAGTGTATGATTTGTTTTGAAAAGTTTCCTGCTTTTGAAAAACTATATGAGCAGTATAAGGATCATCCGGAGCTGCAATTTTATGCGGTCAACAAACCTTTGAGATCAGATACTTTTGACATCTTTAAAAGAACGGAAAAATATACATTTCCTTCGGTAAGAGGCTCAGGAAATATTGCAGAGGTTTTTGATGTAAGAGGATATCCTACCGTAGTGATAGTGAAGGATAACCGGATACTGCACAGCGGCAGTGTGGAAACTGCGGAAAGGTATATCAAAAAGCATATCCGCTAAGGGTGTCCTTGTATATTATGCCTTAAACTTTATGTGTATGAACAACCTGGCAGACCTTAAAAAGATTATAACCCTTATAGTTTTTATTTTATTACTGCTCTTGTTTGAAGGAACTACTGGATGGGTAAGAAAATTTTATATGCAATATGACATAATAGTCATGTTTATCAAATACCTGCTCGTTTCTATTCTGGTTTTTAAATACAAAAAAAGGTTTACGAAAATATTTATCACTGCCTTTTGCCTGATGTGGGTTGTGTTGATTGCCTATATTGCTCCGCCCTTAAAAGAAATCGACCAACATCCATTGTTATCTGTATTTTTTTCATTTCCCAATATACTCTCTGCATGTTTAGGTGTTTATGCAGGTTATGTATTTGAAATAAAGAAAAACAAAATAAAAGGTGCAATATTCTCCTTTGTTGTGATTCTATTGTGCATAGGTTTTTCTTTTAATAATACTTATTACTATCATTTTATTTCCCATACCAATTTCTGTCCCAAAGAAAAGATAGATGCGCAAAAAGATATCTATTCACTGCACGATGCTGATAGCAGGGAAATAATACTGGATAAGCATAAATATACGGTTATGGATTTTTGGCATACAAGCTGTTATGCCTGTTTTGAAAAATTCCCTGCTTTTGAAAAACTATATGAGCAGTATAAGGATCATCCGGAGCTGCAGTTTTATGCGGTCAATAAACCTCTGAGATCAGATACTTTTGATATTTTTAAAAGAACGGAAAAATATACATTTCCTTCGGTAAGAGGTTCAGGAAATATTGCAGAGGTTTTTGATGTAAGGGTTTATCCTACCGTAGTGATTGTGAAGGATAACCGGATATTGCATAGCGGCAGCGTAGAAAGCGCGGAGAAGTATATCAGGAAGCATGTCCGGTAGCGTCTTTGTCACCCTTTCAGGGTTGCATTAATAAATGTGCTTTATTTTATAATTATGGCACCGCTTCGCGGTTCTCATAATCTGAATTGAATATGTTATCAAGCCCTGCGGGCTGACACTATTCTATCCATTATTCTGGGGTTTGGGGCAGGATTACGGGCATTATTGTTAAGTCTTATCCTTTCCCTGCCTAAAATCAACGTATTTTGTTATCTTAGTGCTTTGATCAATAAATATAAAACATGAAAAAAGTCATTTATTCTCTTGCATTATTGGTGAGTGTCGGAACGGCGGCCTTTGCCCAGGATATGAAAGTGCCCGTACCAAGCCCGCTGGCCACCTTTAAACAGGATTTTTCCACATCCTTTATTGAGATCTCCTACAGCAGGCCCTCAGCTAACGGACGTAAGGTCTTCGGAGACCTGGTGCCGTACGGGGAAATATGGAGAACAGGCGCCAATAACGCTACGGTGGTTACCTTCGGAGAAGATGTTATTATTGATGGTAAGACATTGAAAGCAGGAGCTTATTCCCTTTACTCCATACCCGGCGAAACTTCCTGGGATATCGTTTTTAACAGCAATACCGGGGGCTGGGGCACCGTTAAGCCGCAAACGGATGTATTGAAAGTAAAGACCGCTAAGGTCAGTAAATCCAATTACTATGTAAATACCCTGAGCATTGATGTTAATAATATAACCAATAATTCCTGTGAGATCGTGATCGCCTGGGAGAATACCGTAGCGGTATTACCGGTAAAAGTGGATAATGACAAGCGTATCACGGAGTATTATGAGAACGCTATCAATAAGCCCCGTATTCCTTACCAGCAGGCCGCTCAGTATTACCTGTCCCAGGGCAAGGAGCTGAATAAGGCGCTGGCTTATACCGATAAGGCTATTGAGCAGAACCCATCCGCATTCTGGTTGTACAGCCTGAAAGGAAAGATCTTATTTAAGCAGGGTAATAAAGCGGAAGCGGCGAAAGCCCAGCAGAAAGCTGTGGATATGTCTAAAGGCACACCTTATCATGCAGAGCAGGAAACCTTATTGAAATCTTATAAATAAACCTTGTTTCGCAATATGTATATGATCCGACGTCTCGCGCTTTGTGCTACCATTGCTGTCTTATCGGCCTGCAGCTGTACTGCCCGGACGGGTAATGCAGGGCAGCTTGCAGTTGCCCTGGAAAAAAGTGAACCTTCCATACTTACGGGAGCCGACCAGGTTGATGAAATAGTAAAGATCGTCAGGGGGAAGCGGGTAGCCGTATTGGGGAACCAGACCTCTGTCCTGCGGAATGGTACGCACCTGGTGGATACGCTGCTGGCGGTAAATATACATATTGCGAAAATCTTTACCCCGGAACATGGTTTCAGGGGAACAGCAGATGCCGGAGCTAAAGTGAAGGACGGTAAGGACGTTAAGACAGGTCTGCCTATCATCTCCCTGTATGGTAATAATAAAAAGCCCACTGCGGAGCAGTTGCAGGATGTGGATGTGGTGATCTACGATCTGCAGGATGTGGGAGTGCGTTTCTATACGTATATCTCAAGCCTGGAGTATCTCATTGAAGCATGTGCACAGCATCAAAAAGAGCTGGTCATACTGGATCGTCCCAATCCTTTGGGCAATAAGATAGACGGCCCGGTGCTGGATAAGCAGCAAAGGTCTTTCGTGGGGATGCAACCCGTTCCGGTCGTATATGGTATGACACCCGCGGAGTATGCACGGATGATAATAGGAGAGAAGTGGGTAAAGGCGGACGGCCTGAAGCTGCATATCGTGCAGAACAGGCATTATACGCACGACAGCTATTATGAGCTGCCGGTGGCCCCGTCTCCCAATCTTAAAAATATGACGGCTGTATTGCTGTATCCCTCGCTGTGCTTTTTTGAGGGGACGCAGATCAGCCTCGGCAGGGGAACTGCTACACCTTTCCAGGTGTACGGGCACCCGCTGCTGAAAAGTATCGGTACTTATGAATTTACGCCCCAGCCTGTGGAGGGCGCTATGAATCCGCCGCTGAAAGGTAAAACCTGCTATGGCGAGCTGGTTGCCGATACTGCAGAGCAGGCCAGCGACCTGACCGAAAGCGGTCTGAATCTTTCCTGGCTCCTGAAAGCCTATAAGGCTTACCCTGCTAAAAATGAATTTTTCCTTTCCGGTAATTTCTTTAACCTGCTGGCGGGTAATACGACCCTGAAGCAGCAGATCATTTCCGGGAAAACAGAGGCTGAAATACGCCGGAGCTGGCAAAGCGACCTGGAAGCCTTCAGGGTGATAAGACAAAAATATCTGCTCTATCCTTAAGAGCCGTCGTTAATAAGAAAGAATATGGAGGTTGCGGTGGAATGACAGGTATGGATATAAAAATACAACTATACACTGCATAAGCCGGGTTCTGTGCGCAACATTGCTGTTGCGTGCTGTCATTTATCTTGACATAAGGTCGCCCTTATGTTCTATCTGCCTACCCGCAAGCAACGAGCGAGCAGCTCTTACCTGCTTGCCTATTGGGCATTTCATCGTACAAGGCTTGCCCGCGTACATTATTGCTAATATACACCGTGTGCTCTTACCACACATTTTCACCCTTACCCCGTATGAGGCGGTTATTTTCTGTGGCGCTCTCTGTCAGTATAATATACTGCCCACCTGTTAGGTGGTGTACTGCTCTGTGATGCCCGGACTTTCCTCTATAAATAGCGACAACCTTCGTGTATAGTTGTACTGCGAAGGTACGTTAATTCTTTTACACCTTAGGCGGATTGCTGTCAGGTGTGGTCCGGCTGCGCTGTATGCTTCATTAAAAGGCAGCCGTCACCATAGCTCAGGAACCTGAAATGATTTTGCAGGGCAAAATCATACATAGTTCTCCACTCCGGTCCCAGGAATGCAGCGATCAGTAATAAGAGCGTGCTTTGCGGCTGGTGAAAATTGGTGACAATACCGTTGACGATCTTAAAATCATAGGGCGGGGCGATAATGATCTGCGTCCTGGTAATGAGCCTGGATTGACTGCGGGCCTCCAGGTAGCCGATTACCTGCCGGATAGCGTCCGCAGGCGCGAGCAGGGGATCTTCACATTCGTAGGGCAGCCATTGCGGTACGCTTATCTTCCCGAAATCAGGTATCTTATGATGCCCGATCTGCTGTCCTATCCAGAATAAGGATTCCAGTGTTCTGACGCTGGTAGTGCCTACCGCTATGACGGGGCGTTTGTTTTCCAGCTGATAGAGGAGTTGCCGGAGAAAGTCTATGCTGACTTCAATGAATTCGGGATGCATCTCGTGCCCGGCCATCGTAGCCGACTTGACAGGCTTGAATGTACCCGCGCCTACGTGAAGCGTTACTTTGGTATGCCGGATGTTCCTGCCGGCCAGGGAGGACAAGATAGCGGGTGTAAAGTGCAGGGCCGCGGTAGGCGCGGCGACACTTCCGGCTTCACTGGCAAAAATGGTCTGGTAGGTCTCTGTATCTTTTGCTTCCGGCGCCCTGTTAAGGTAGGGAGGAATAGGTATCTGTCCCGCAAGATGCAGCACTTCAGCAAAGGTCAGGGAGCTGTTCCACCGGAAATGTATCTCGTAGCCGTCAGAGAGCTGCCGGTGTATGGAGGCGGTTAGTTGCAGGCGGTCGTCATTGCTGGCGCAACTGACCGCTTCATCGTTTTTCCATTTGGAAGCGCCGCCCACCAGGCATTTCCAGTACACTTCGACCTGCTGCTGCATGCCGGTCATAATATCCGGGTATTGTTCTGCCGGTTCCAGGCAGAATATTTCGATCCTGCCTCCCGTGGATTTCCGGAAAAAAAGCCGCGCATTGACCACTTTGGTCTGGTTGAAGACTACCAGGCTGTCTTGTGGCAGGCAGCCGGCAATGTCCTTGTACTGCAGTACCATGGGTTGTCCGCTGCGCCATACCAGCAACCGGGAGCTGTCTCTTTCACTTAGAGGGTATCTGGCTATCTTTTCCTGTGGTAAAATATAGTCGTAATCTTCTATTTTCAGATATTGAGGGTGTCGCATATAAGGGTTGCCGGGATGATAAGTTGTTTATACGATGGTATTAAAAAAACCACTTCACTGAAAAATGTGAAGTGGTCGAGCTTTACTTACTAACCCATTGTAAGTGTAACAAAGTTCGTATTTTTTGTGAATTTCTGAAAATAAATTTTGAAACTCTTCAAAAAAACTTTTTTATGCAATAATGTCGGTTCTTGTTGATTATTGGTGACTTTTTGTCATATTTCTTCTTTGGAATCCGGTGGTTTTGGCATAAAACGGGCCGTGGTATCTTATTTGCATTGCTTATTCTGAACATTATTTCGAATTAAACATTAAAAACAGCTAAATATTATGAAAACACAAATGAATGTTTCGCCCAAGATGATCGGTAATTTATTGGATGATGTATTTGGTAACGATGGCCTCCTGATGTCAAGAGGATTCCGGTCCTTTGCCAAAAATCCGCCGGTAAACATCAGCAAATCAAAAGAAGGGTATGTATTGCAGTTGCTGACCCCGGGCATTAATAAGGAATTGGTGCATATTGATGTGGTCAACAATGTGCTGAAAATAAGCTATGAGCATAAGGAAGCTATTGCCGAGGATGTCCAGGTAGTGAAAAATGAGTTCCTTGTGGGATCATTTGAGCGGAGTTTTTCCCTGGACTCCAAAATGGATGTGGAGGGTATCAGCGCAAGGTATGATAATGGTATATTGAGCATTGATATTCCCCTGAAGCAGGAAGAGCAGCCTAAAGAGATCAGGATCAATATCGGCTAATACAGTACAGGCAGGCATTTTTTACAAAATACTTAGATGAAATTTATCTAAGTATTTTTTTCTTTATTAAAGAATAATCTTAAATTTATTCTTTAATTACACAGTAACACTTTTAAAACTTAAAGAAGAAGATGAAAAAAATTTTATCAGCGATTGCATTGACTGCTGCGTTAGGCACACAGGTGAATGCCCAGGTATTCACGCTGGAGTACCAGCACAACTCTGAAGATACAATAGTTACAAACGGCTCTGTCCTTGATGTAAAGCCAACTATAAAATTAAACCTGGAGCCGGGTATAGACAGCTTTACCTATAAATGGCAGTTTACTGAATTTTCTCTGCCGTCTGACTGGGATGCGCAGGGATTATGTGATAATGTTATCTGCCACCCTTATAAGGTGGGCGGTGTTGTAAATGATTATTTTAAAACCCCGTTTGCCGAGTCTCCTGTTTCTGCCTGGACATTGAATGATACCAACGCTTTAACGCCTTCCGACCTGATCTACGTCTGGTTGCAGGTTGAGCCTGGTGATACCAACGGATTTGGTGTATTCAAATATAAGATCATAACGGAAACGGTACATCCCCTGAGCGCGCAGCCTGCCAATCCCCAGGAAGTGGAAGTGGTGCACATTGTACATAAAGATGGCGGGGTATCCGTAAATACCATTACCATTCCTGAAAACGCCATCAGGTTATATCCTAATCCTGCTACCGGTGTTTTAAACGTGGATATAGCCTCTGACCTGAAAGTAACCACCGCGAAAGTTGTGGATATGCAGGGTAAAGTAATACTGACTGCGCCGATGAACGGTAAAAGTATTGACATTCAGCATTTGAACAGCGGGATGTATGCGGTAGATTTTCTGAATGCGGATGGTGTGAAACTGACCACACGTAAATTCGTTAAGCAATAAGTAATAAGAATATTTATTGAAATGATGAGTGCAAAAGAACCGTATGCAGTTTTCCATACGGTTCTTTTTGATTAACCCCCAACCCTCTGAAAAATATGCTGCAACAACTTGATATATTGACCCGTGCAGTATCTGAAATGGAAGTAGAAACAATCGGCAGCGTACTACCTGATGATCTTTGTATTTCCAACACCCCCAAGCCGGTCATATTACAAAAGCTGGACGAGCTTTTTACCTTTTACAGGCTTTATCAGAACACTGCGCTGGATATCGTACTGCTGAATAAGGAAGCAGACGGTTCCGTTAACCTTGTCCTGGTGGGCAATTACTCCCGGCATTTCCTGCCGCTGCATATCAGAATGCTGTCGCCTGTGGACTTTGATGTGAGCCTCATTGAGGATGAGCTGCTGTACAGTCACCTGGAGACAGACCAGAACAGCAGGATCGAAATAGGCTTCTTTAAAGATGAGTGCAGGGATTTTAACCCAACGGGCAGGTATATCCGGCGGCATACCGAATGCCAGCTATTGCTAAAGGACCTGGAAGGACTGGAAAACTGTGAGCTGGACCTGAATCTCCTGGAGTGCTGGCTGGATAATGCAACGGAAGTATATGAAAGTATTTCTCCCGAACAGTTGCAATTCCGCAGTTGCTTTTTCCTCTACAAGTACTATAACATATTATGGGAATTCAAGGAATTGATGGAATTTGAATCTGCTATCGAAGATGCCCTGGAAGCGTATAACGAGATCAATGCCCTGCAACTGTCGGTTTCGGAAGCCGGTGGAGCGAGCCCGGTCAGGGACTGGCTTGCGGAGCAGCGCTGGCTTTACGAGGAGACTGTCAACCTGAAGCGTTACAGGTACCTGCTGGCAGAGCGGAAGCCTTTGGTGAAAATTACCGCCTTTTGTGACCTGTACATCAACACAAAAGACCTGATACGTGTCATAAGCTTTCTTGATCTGTTTGAAATGCACGATCATAGCCTGAGCGACCACCAGTTGAGCTGATGGCTGTATGACGATTGGTTGTTGGTAAAATACGTTGCGCAGGCCAAGGAAATAACTAAAAAAGCAGCGGTTGTCCGTTTGGGGTACAGCCGCTGCTTTTTATATTTAATGACTATCTGCATATCAGCAGCAAGGCTGTCAAACAGAAGGTTCAGAGGATGCTGCTAACCGGTATAAAAGATTCCTCACATATCCGGTCGGAATGACCTGTACGCTCCGGTTATTTTATATTTTACATATATGGTCTTACTTGCTTACTTTTAATTTCTGACCTGCCTTCAGCGTCTTGGCCGAAACTTTATTCCAGTCCTGCAACTGCTTTACAGTAACACCATGCTTCTGGGCGATGCCGGTAAGGGTTTCGCCTTTTTTAACGGTATGGAATTTATTGGCAGTGGCTTTGGGTGAGGTAGTTGTGCCGGAACTCTGGCGGGAAGGGGCCTGGCTTGCGGCCGGTTGCGCAGTATTTCTTGCCGGTGTTGTCACATACGGATCTGCTGCCGGTGTGCTGACCGTTTCCTGCATACGGGTCTCATTATAGGAGGAGGTATTGCTCACCTGCTTATCCATATGCCTTTTTAATTTTTCATAAGGTGAAAGGTTGGAATTATCTTCTATCACTTCAGGAGCCCTGGCTGTAGTGGCGGCAGCTACGGGTTGCTGTGCCGGAACGACAGTATTCCTGGCCGGCGCCGGTGCAGCCGGAGCAGGTGCTGTTGTGTTCGCTGCAGATGTGGGTTGCTGCTTGTAAGGGGTTGGTTCCGGTGTGCCTGCCTGGCTGTTCTTTACAACCACATAGGCCTCTTCTGCGGTATTGGCTTTCCGGGCCAGCGGTGTGGTAGCGACAGGTTTGGAAGACGGAATATACACTTCGGGAGCATTCGCCGCTTCTGACTGCAACTGCAGTACGCTGCCGGGCTTGGGCTCCACGCCGTCCACCAGCTTGTTGAACATTTTTAGCTGGGATAACTGCACGCCTGTCCGCTGGCTGATCTGGATGAGGCTTTCGCCTTCCTGCACGGTTGTGGTCGGTTCCAGTCCTTTCTTATGCTTCTTGTCCAGGTAAATGAACATATCGGCCTCTAAGGGAGCGTCGGGCAGGTCGTTATTTTCAAGCAGCTTGCTGTAACGGATCTTGTTCTTAATGGCATATTCCAGCAGCATAGTGCCTTTGGGAGCATAAAATCCCCTGATATTATTGAGCTGGCCGGTTGTATAATATTCTATGCTCCTTTCCTGCTGTGCAGTACTTTTACCTGAAGCATATACTGACGCGGTTGCGGGGGCTGTTGCTGCAGTCGTGGTTTCTTTTGGAGTCTCGCCCGACATGACCATTTTAATATCCTGTGTATTGGACGCATAGAGGACTTCAGGCTCTTTGGACAGCATGGCGATCTGCGTGTACTGGTTCAGGTTGTATTTTTCTATGGTTTCAATAAGCCTTACGGCATATTGGGGATTGGTGGCATATCCTGCTTTTTTCAGCCCGTGGGACCAGCTTTTATAATCATCCACGCTGTAAGTGAACAGGGTGCTGTACCGGGGATTCTTATACAGGAAATCAGAATGGTCCTTATAGGAAGTGATATCATCTCCGTACTTCCGGAAGCATTCGTCTTTCCGGTCATCGGTATAGGTATAGGTTTCACCGGTCCAGGTAGCCTTGCATTTGATGCCGAAGTGATTGTTGGCGTTCTGGCAGAGCTCGCTGGTGCCTGCCGCGGTTTCATGGATGCCCTGGGCGAGCTTGATGGCCGCAGGTATGCCTGTCCTTTTTTGTTCCAGGATGGCCAGGTCCTTATACTTATCTATGTAAGCCTGCACTCTGGCATCGTTCTGGGCCAGGGCTGAAAAGGAAACGGAAATGAAAACAGGTAATAACAGACGTTTGGTAAATTTCATAATCTAATATTTTTATCGGGTTTTCCTTACAAGTGTGATACCGTCCCTTATGGGGAGCAATACGTGGAAGACATCCGGCAGTTGCTGTAAGTACTGGTTGAAATCGTGAATTTTTATGGCATTCCTGTCGGAAGTGGCTTCGTCGAAAACTTCTCCGTGGAACAGGGTGTTGTCAATGATAATGGTGCTGTCTGCGGGCATCATCTCCAGGAGCAGATCCAGGTAATGCTTATAGTTGCCTTTGTCCGCATCAATAAAGGCAAGGTCAAAGGGTACAGGCCGGAGCGTAGGGAGGACATCAAGCGCTTTGCCGGTATGCTGTATTATTTTCCCGGCAAGTCCTGCTTCTTTCCAGTGTGAATCCCTTACATCCTGTAAGGTGCTGTCGGTATCAATGGTATGTACGTGCCCGCCGTCCTGCAGACCTGCCGCCAGCGCAATGGTGGCATAGCCTGTATAGGTACCCAGCTCCAGGACATTTCGGGGCCGGACCATCAGGCTGATCATTTTCAGGAAATTACCCTGGAGATGCCCTGATAGCATCCCGGCGCCTCTGACGTTTGCAACGGTATAAGCATTCAAAGCGGCCGATACGGCATCTTCGGGGCTGCTGAAATTCTCTGCATACCGGTTGGCCGGTACGGAGGTAATCGTTTTGTCCATTAGATTTTTACCTTATACAGCTTACAAATTTAAGTTATATAGTCTTAATATCTCCAATTAAAAGGTTAAAACTTATGCTGTTCTAGAAATTTAAAACCTTCATTCTTACTGTTTCTACGCGGGTAGCGGTTACCAGGAGTATTTCAAACTCCAGGTTATTGATGATGATACGCTCCCTGATATTGGGAATGGTGGTATGGTTATGTACGATATATCCCGAGAGTGTCTGTGAATGGCCTGTGGGAATATTCAGGTTGTATTTTTTGTTGAGGTAATTGATCTCCAGGCGGCCGGAAAATATAAATTCATTATCGCTGATAATGCGCTCCGTATAGATGGCCAGGTCATTTTCATCCTTGATATTGCCAAACACCTCTTCCATAATGTCTTCTATGGTAGTGAACCCGTAGGTACCGCCGAACTCGTCCACCACCCAGGCTATGGATTTCCGCTCTTTGGAGAACCTGTTCATAAGATCCAGCGCGTTCATCGTTTCCGGTACCACGGGTATCTCTATGAGTATCTCCCGGATAGATGCGGGTCTTTTGTTCAGGTCTATCTGGTGGGTATATCCTACGATGTTGTCCAGGGTATTTTCATAAATGATGATGCGCGCCTGCTTGGTCTGGATGAACTTATCCTTCAGCATCTGTATCGGGGCATTCACATCTATGGCTATGATCTCATTACGCGGCGTGACGCAGTTCCTTATCTTGAGGTTGCTGAGCGTAAGCGCTTTATTGAACAGCTCTTTGTTCTTGTTCTCAAAATCATAATGCCCCTGTATGTTATGATAGACGAACTCTTCGATATTGACCTTTTCAAACACCTTGTTGGGCTCCTTGATCCTAACATTGAACAGGTATTTCAGGATAAACCGGGCTACGCTGATGAAGATGGCGTTGATAGGGCTGATAATATCGGCCAGCATATTCAGGAAGATGCTCCAGCCTGTCAGCTTGTCTTCAGGGTTATATTCAAATATCTTTTTGGATAAAAATCCGGATGTCAGAATGATCAGGATGGAGGCGATCAGGATATCTATGGCCATGCCCAGGTAGGGATTGGACTCAAAGATGGAGGTGTACCGGGCAGGAAGCAGGCTGTACACGATGGTTGTCTTGCTGATCATAAAGCAGGTGATGACCAGCAATATATAGAATACAACGATGGTCGTGCTCCAGAAACGTTCGGGCTTATCAAAAAAGCCGGCTACGGCTTTACCGCTGCTGGTTCCTTTTTTACGCTTCAGCTCTATGCTGAGCTTATTGGATGACAGGTAGGCGTATTCAAATCCTGTTATCAAAAGAATGGCGAGAAGACTTAATAAAATTAAAACAATAGTTGTAATCATATTAAAGGGTATAGTATGGTTGTTCACAAATATATAGCAATAAAGTCAATAAAACGAGTATATATTAGTATAAAACCTATGCTTATTTCTCCCGGTTCAGTTTTTGATTTATTTAGCAGTGCGGTTCCCGGGAATTTCCGGTTAAAATTTATTTGCCCGGGCGCATCCCGGTATATAACGACTACCATGCAGATGCCATAATAGAAAAACTGTGGCAGCGCAGGACTTAACCACAGTTCAATAAGGATATTTATTTGGGGATTGCTCCATTCCGCTGTGCAGTAGGGATAAAAGTAACGCTCCCGTGCATTACGAACGCAGTCCGTCTGTTTGTTGCCAGTAGCCGGCAGTCAGGGCAGGTACAGCCTGGGGTCCAGTTATTTTTTCATTTTGGACAAAGCCTTCTTCAGGTGTTTCCTTAAGGTGCCCTTTTCACGCATGGCTTTGAACTTTTGGGTAGTGGCGTCTTCTTCGGGCAGCAGCGCTTTATTGCTTTCCATGAAGTCCAGTATGGTCAGTACGGCATATTCGTTAGCTGCCAGATGATCCTTGTAATCTTTATGGACGATGGCATATTTTGCCCAGGCGCCCATAAATAATATCAGCAGGTCCGGGTGGGATATTTCAAACGGCAGGTTGTCCGGAGAGATCGAAATCAGCAGATCCGGGCTGCCTGCTGTCCATTGCAAAAGGAACTCATAGACATTGCGTCTTATGTTGCGTCCCTCCGAAATGGGAGTATTGATGATCCAATCCACGCACCTGACAACATCATTGTTATAGGCGGCATAATCTTCGGCTTTCTCCAGGCTGTATTGTTCCGGCACTAACTGGGCCTGCGCATAAAGCCCCTGTGCGGAAAAGCTGCTAAGCGCCAGCGCGAATATTAACTTCTTTACCATTAATGAAATATATTTTGTATAAATGCTAAAGATATGTAAATTTTTGCCAGGCCCCTGCCGTTTTACCGGTAAAATTTCCAGGTAAGATGCGTGCCGATCAGTTTTGTTTTCGTAAATACTTTGTCAGGATCACAATCGTTTGCCCTTCTATCTTGCCTTCTATCTGTTCGGTATTACCGGGTACCAGCCGGATATTTTTTACCACGGTGCCTATGGCGGCCTTTAAGCTGCTGCCCTTTACGTCCAGGGTCTTGGTCAGCACCACGCTGTCCCCGTTATTCAGGACGGCGCCGTTGCTGTCTTTATGAAGGTCCACTGCGGCATCTCCCTCATGATCTCCCGTTGCTTTCGCCCAGGCCAGGGTTTCCTCATCAAAATACATCATATCTATCTGTTCCGCTGCCCAGCTTTCATCGCGCAACCTGTTCAGCATTCTCCAGGCAACCACCTGCACCGGTACCACCTCGCTCCACATGGCTGTCGTCAGGCAGGTCCAGTGTGCGGGATCAAGGGCTTCCTTCTTTTCCACCTGGGCGAGACACTTATCGCAGATATAGATCTCCCTGCCGGTGACGTTGCTTGCAGCCGGTGGTACGTCATATACGTTCAGATGTCCTGCGGCATTACACAGTTCGCATTGATTATTGCTCCTGGATTTTAATAAATCTTCTGTTCTCATGATATTGTTCCTTTTTAACGGGAGGCAAAGCTACGATTAATCTTACGTATAGCAGCGGTTAAATCAGTAAACAGGCCGGCATCAGTTGCCGGGGCGGTCGCTTAATTTGATGATGTTGTATTTATACCTTTATTTTGTGCCCGTAAACAATTGAAATCAGCAAATATGGAGCCTGAAGTGATGAGGTTGGCCAAAAGGATGTCGGTACTGGGGTTGTGCTCCCGGCGGGAAGCGGATGATTATATCCTGAAAGGCTGGGTGACAGTTAACGGTGAAGTGATCAGGGAGAAAGGGCATAAGGTGACGGAGACGGATGTGATACAACTGTCTGATAAGGCCAGGCATGCCCAGAACAACAGGGTAACGGTCATATTAAATAAGCCGGTAGGATATGTAAGCGCACAGGCGGAGAAGGGCTATAAGCCCGCTTCGGTGCTTTTTCATCCGAAAAACCGGTGGGAAGGGGATACAAGCGGGATCGCATATGACCCGCGGCAGCATGAGGGACTGGCGCCGGCCGGCCGGCTCGATATAGATTCGCAGGGTATTCTTATACTGACGCAGAATGGTGCCGTAGCCAAGCAACTGATCGGGGAGCATTCCGAAATAGAGAAAGAGTACCTGGTGCGGGTGACCGGTACGCTCATCCCTAATGGGCTGGAGCTGCTGAACCACGGCCTGAAACTGGACGGCAAGGAGCTATTACCCGCTAAAGTGGTATGGCAGAATGCCGACCAGCTGAAATTCATTCTCCGGGAAGGCAAGAAAAGGCAGATACGCAGGATGTGCGAGCAGGTAGGCCTGAAGGTTATCGGGCTGAAGCGTATCCGGATCGGTAAGGTGCGCCTGGGAGCGATGCCGCCGGGAAAGTGGCGCTACCTGGGCGATAAGGAAACGTTCTGATACCTGTACCGTTTGCAACGGTTCTTCTAATGGCCGGCAATTTATGCTTCAAAAGTGCTGCGAATACAGTAGTTTTGCGGAAAATTATTCAATTATGGGGATCGCGGACCTGTTGCAGCAGCGTAAAAAAGAAAAAGCGGAACGGACATTAAAGGAAGGGCTGGCATTCCTGGAACGGAACGGCCGGTGCCCGGAGGTACAGGTCATGCCGAGCGGCCTGCAATACGAGGTGCTGTTCCTGGCGGAAAGCGACCGTAAGCCTGCGGCCGACAGTCACGTTACCTGCCACTATGAAGGTACGCTGATAAACGGCAAGGTCTTTGACAGCAGCAAAAAGAGAGGCATTCCTGCCACATTCCCCCTTAATAAGGTGATCGCCGGCTGGACGGAAGGGCTGCAGTATATGCCGCTTGGCAGCACCTTCAGGTTTTACATCCCTTCTCATCTGGCTTACGGAGACAGGCAGGTTGGCAGCGATATTGCGCCTAACAGTGCCCTGGTATTCGAAGTGGAATTGCTGGCTATTCAATAGATACGCTGATGGTAAACAAAGAATTAGGTACGGTAATCTTTATTATTCTTGTGCTTGCGCATGTGGCAAGCATCATATATGGCTTTGTAAAAATGATCCCCAGTAAGAAAGTGCCCCTGGGAGCAAAGATCATTTTCGGCATTATGTTTTTCGGTGTCCCTTTTATAGGGCCTATGGCCTTTGTGATCATAGAAAAAAACTGGGATACCCTGATGCAGCGCCCGGATGAAATGAATTCCGGGACAGGCAGGTAAGGAGCCTTGCCGCTTACGTATTAAATTTATCAGATGATCCATTTTCACAAATTTGTTTTAGACAACGGCTTGCGTGTCATTGTGCACGAAGACAACAGCTCTCCTATGGTAGCGGTCAACGTCCTGTATGATGTGGGTGCAAGAGATGAGCTGGAGGACAAGACCGGCTTTGCGCATTTGTTTGAGCATCTTATGTTCAGCGGCTCGATGCATATTCCCAATTATGATATGCCGCTGCAGATGGCGGGAGGCGAGAACAATGCCTATACCACCAACGATATTACCAATTATTACCTGCAGTTGCCAAAGGAGAATCTTGAGACGGCCCTGTGGCTGGAAAGCGACCGGATGCTGTCGCTGGCCTTTAATGAGCAAGGACTGGAGGTGCAGCGCAAGGTGGTGATGGAAGAATTCAAGGAGCATTATATCAATAAGCCCTACGGCGATGTATGGCAGCATATACGCGAAATGGCCTATACTACCCATCCCTATAAATGGATGACCATAGGCCGTAAGCTGGAGCACATCGAGCAGGCTACGCTGGAAGATGTGAAGGCTTTCTTTAAAAAGCATTACAATCCCCTGAATGCCGTTTTGTGCGTTGCCGGCAATGTAACGGCGGAAGAGGCGAGGGCAGCAGTAGAAAAATGGTTCGGTAATATACCTCCGGGTGAGAAGTATGAAAGGAACCTGCCGCAGGAGCCGCTCCAGACGGAAAAGCGCACGAAGACCGTTTATGCTCCCGTCCCCGTGGATGCTTTTTACAAGGTCTGGCATATTGCGCCGCGCCTGCAGAGCGGCTATTATATAGCGGATATCCTTTCCGAAGTGCTGGGCGGAGGAAACTCATCCCGGCTGTACGAGATTCTGATCAAGGAGCAGCAGTTGTTCAGCGATATTTCCTGCTATCATACCGGCAGCCTGGACGCCGGTCTTCTGGTGATCGCCGGCCGTTTATCCAAAGGTGTCAGTATGGAGGCTGCGGAAGCAGCAGTGGATACTATCATAAATGATATTATCGTGCAGGGTATTACGTCCGATGAGCTGGAGAAGGCCATCAACAAGGTGGAGGCTATGATCGTCTTTGAAGATGTGAATCTCTTGTCGCGTGCCAATAACCTGGCATTTTATGAGCTGCTGGGTGATGCTGCGATGATGAATACGGAAATGGAAAATTATGACGGCATCTCACTGGAGGATGTAAAGGTATATGCGGCCCGGACACTGGTCGATACCAATAGCAGTGTCCTGTACTATTACGCAGACGGCAAAACGGCGATCGCGGAAGAAGAAGATGATGATGATGAAGATGATGAGTAGGGTAGCAGGACCCATTGTTGTCAGGTAAATGGCCTGAAGTGACAGCCCCGGTTTGTTTCCGTGTTGTACATACGGATGCAAGCCGGATTTTTTTTGTCAGATGACGCGCTGCGTACAGTCCGGAGGAAATGAACCGCAATGAAGCTGCAGACGCCTGTCAATCGTTATTTTTTGTAAAATTAGGAGTGATAATTTGGGGTTATTCTGCTAAAATAATAACTTTATAGCTTATACCGTTTGGTAATTTGGTAATAAACTTAGTGATCCGACTAGATGAAGAATATAAAATATATTGCCATATTTTCCCTGATTACCCTGTTCAGCGTGTATGTTGCCGCACAGCAACCTACAAAGGCTGACCTGGAAAAGCGCAGGAATAACCTGCTAAAGGAAATAGAGCAGACCCAGAAGCAGCTTGAAGAGACCAAGCAGAACAAAAATGCCACGCTTTCGGACCTGAAGGCATTACAGGCTAAACTGCAGGCCAGGACACAGCTTATCAATAATATTAACTCCGAAATTTCCGGTCTTGAGCATACTATCCGTTCCTCCGCACGTGATATTGAGGACCTGAACAGTAAACTGCAGTCGCAGCAACGCTCTTATGCGGCATCTGTCAGGTACGCCTATAAGAGCCGTGAGAGCGAGAACCTGGTGGCCTTCCTTTTCGGCGCGTCTGATTTCAACGATGCCCTGAGGCGCATACAGTACCTTAAGCGCTACAATGATTTCAGGAAAGCGGAAGGAGATAAAATTCAGCGTACGCAAGTCACGCTCAATACAAAGATAGGACAGTTGAACAGCCAGAAAAATGAAAAGAGCAGCCTCCTGGCAGAAGAAAAAGAGCAAACTCAAGAGCTGCTGGCAGAAAAGGCTGAAACCGATAAGGTGGTGCTGGCCTTAAAAGGCAAAGAGAAAGAGCTGCTGGACAGGATCAGGAAAGACCAGGCCGCTTCGGCCAAGCTGGAAAGCAGCATTAAGGAGATGATCCGTAAGGAGATCGCGCTGGCTAAGAAAAAGGCGGAGGAAGAAGCGCGTAAGAAAGCAGAGCAGGAAGCCCTGGCCAAAAAGAAAGCGGAAGAAGAGGCCCGTCGTAAGCAGGAAGTAGCCGTCGCGGGTTCCAGGAGCAATGATGTGACGCTGAGGACAGGGTCTGAAATGAGAGGCGAGACGCCTTCCGGCTCCGCATCCCCGGCAACGAGCAAGCCGGCTCAGGGCGGCAGCGGTGCGACAGCATCCAATACCGCTACGCCCAAAGCGACTGCCGCTACGCAGCAGCCGTCAGGAAGCAATGCGAATCCCCGCGCTATGGGCGCATCCTCGCCCGGTACGCCCAAGGTGAGTGAAAGCTATAAGATGAACCTTACCCCGGAAGTGCAGAACCTTTCCAACAGCTTCAGCGCCAACCAGGGAAGGCTGCCCTGGCCTGTGGAAAAAGGATATATCTCCTCGCAGTACGGTACGCAGCAGCATCCTCTCTATTCCAGCATTACCATAGACAACCTGGGTATAGATATTACCACAGGAGCGGGCGCCGCCGCCCGGAGCGTCTTTGAAGGTACGGTGACCAAAGTCAGCAATATTGACGGCTTTATCGTTATGGTAAGCCACGGAGAATATTTTACCATTTACAGCGGACTGGCCAATGTGAGCGTCAGGCAGGGCGATAAGGTGACTGCCAAGCAGACCCTGGGCACCGTCGGGAAAAATGAAGATGGTGTAAGCGTGCTGAACTTCCAGGTGTGGAAGATCACAGGCAATAACTTTTCTACCGTTAACCCGGCAAGCTGGATCGCGCGGTAGCACCGGATAGCTGAATATAAGAATATCCCGGACGGACCAGTTCCGCCCGGGATATTTTATGGCCGGTGTCCGCGGTGTAGCGGGTCTGTCTTCCGGAATATTATCCTCATTTTGACAGGCCGGCGCTTTCTGTTACATCACTTTTATTGTAACTTTGTATTTATGTTCAATTACCTGTCAGAGTTAAACGAAAAACAGAAGGAGGCCGTCCTGCACAGGGACGGGCCGCTGATCATTATTGCAGGAGCAGGCAGCGGTAAAACAAAGGTGCTTACTACCCGTATCGCTCACCTCATGAAGCAGGGTGTAGACCCTTTCAGGATACTCGCGCTGACCTTCACGAACAAAGCGGCAGCAGAGATGAAGGAGCGGATAGACAAGATCTTGGGCAATAATGAAGCCCGCAACCTGTATATCGGTACGTTTCACTCCGTATTTGCCAGGATATTGAGGATAGAGGCTGAGAAGTTAGGCTATCCCAGCAACTTTACCATCTATGACAGTGACGACAGCCGGTCGGTTATCAAATCACTGGTGCAAAATAATAACCTGGATGATAAGCTGTATAAGCCCAACCTGGTGCAAAGCCGTATCTCGGCTGCCAAAAACAGCCTGATAACGCCCTATGATTACCTGAATGACAAGCATATCCAGATGGAGGACGCAAGGGCCAACAGGCCTTACCTGGGTCAGTTGTATGCCTCCTATGTAGAGAAGTGCTTCCGGAATGGTGCCATGGATTTTGATGACCTGCTGGTGAAGATGTATGAGCTTCTGACCAGGCATCCTGATGTATTGTCCAAGTACCAGCACCGCTTTCAGTATGTGCTCATAGATGAGTACCAGGATACGAATATGGCGCAATATAAAATTGTGAAGCTCTTGTCTGCCATGCATGAAAATATATGTGTGGTGGGGGATGACGCGCAAAGCATCTATTCCTTCCGGGGCGCTACCATAGAAAATATTCTCCGCTTCCAGGATGATTATCCTGATGCCCAGATGGTAAAGCTGGAGCAGAATTACCGCTGCACCCAGAATATCATAGGGGTGGCCAACGCGGTGATCAATAATAATAAGAAGCAGATCCCCAAGGATCTCTGGACCGGCAATGATACCGGTGAAAAGATCAAGCTGGTGAGAACGCTGACCGATAATGATGAGGGGCGCTATATCGCTGATGCCATACAGGAGCAGAAGCTGCGTAACCATTACCAGAATAAGGATTTCGCCATCCTGTACCGTACTAACGCGCAGTCCCGCTCTTTCGAGGAATCCCTGAGGCGGCTGAATATCCCTTACCGCATATTCGGGGGATTGTCATTCTACCAGCGGAAGGAGATCAGGGATTACGTGGCATACCTGCGTTTCGTGGTCAACCCGAATGATGAGGAAGCCTTTAAAAGGATCATCAATTTCCCGGCAAGGGGCATTGGCAAAACTTCGCTGGATAAGATCCTTACGCTGGCCAACCAGTCAGAGCACAGCCTGTGGACCATCGTCCAGAACCCTGCGGCGGCGGGTATCGGCGGAGCAGCGAGGGCGGCCATCGAGCAATTCGTGGTGATGATGCAATATATGCAGTCCATGCTGGCGTCCAGGAACGCCTATGAGATCGCGTTCGAGATCGGTAAAAGAAGCCAGCTGGTAGCAGAATTCTATAATGATAAGTCCGTGGAAGGGCAGGCGAGATATGAGAACGTCCAGGCATTGCTCAACTCTATCAAGGAGTACACCGAGACACCCAATGAGGACGGCGAGCTGGAAGCTAACAAGTCGCTGGGCGCTTATCTGCAGCAGATCACCCTGCTGACAGACGCCGATAATGATAATGATGGGAACCAGGACGTGGTAAAGCTGATGACCATCCACGCGGCAAAAGGGCTGGAGTTCCCATGTGTCTTTGCCGTGGGGCTGGAAGAAAATATTTTCCCGTCGGCTATGAGCGTCTATGACCGGGAAGGGCTGGAAGAGGAGCGCAGGCTGTTTTACGTGGTCATTACAAGGGCCAAGGAGAAGCTGTGGGTGAGCTTTGCGCATAACCGGTACCGGTTTGGTAATCTTGTGTCCAATGAGCCGAGCCGGTTTATTGAGGAGATACCGGAAACCTACCTGGATAAGTCGTTTGCAGGTGTGGCGGGCGCCAGGGGCAGCCTTAATAACTGGAGCGATACCGGTTCCAGGCAGAGCTTTAACCGCAGCACCGCGGGTCCCGGGGGCAGGAGCGGCTTCAGCCGGAGCGCCGGAGCGCCGGAAGAAAAGAAAAATACGACCTTCAGCAGGGGAGTCGCACCTGCGGCGGGCAGCGGCTATGTGCACCGTCCCACGGCGACGTTCAGGCCGGCCAGCCCGGAGAGCCTGGCTGAAGGTATGAAAGTGGAACATCAGAAGTTCGGCTTCGGTACCATTTCCAGAATAGACGGCGGCCAGAGCAACAGGATGGCCACCATACATTTTGATAATGTGGGAGAGAAGAAGATCATGCTGCAATATGCCAAATTATCCATCATTCAATAATTATTTTATAAAATATGTCAGTAAATACAGGGGCGCAGGAGCCTATAGCCAGAAGAAATCCTAATGTGAAAAAATATGATAACGGCATTGTCGGTCTGCTATCAGGTCTTGCTGTTATCGTGCTCGGCATTATCATCATTAAATTCCTGAGACACGGGACTTATTCCTTCGGAGACTACCTGAAGTTCTTCTATACCTTCGAAAACCCCTTCCTGCTGTCCGAAGCGTCCAAAATATTATCGCTGGCGCTGTTCGGGCTGCTGGCGCCTTTTTACTTCTTCCTGAACAGGAAATGCTATATGGCCGCAAGGGGGGTGCTGATCGCAGCTATGATCGCGGCCGCCTTTATTATTATGTACAAATTTGTCTGGTAATTTTGTTGAAAAAATTTGGCAGTTTGATAAATACGATGTAAGTTTGCACACCGAAAAAAGGTACGAAGTTCATAGCAGGAAGAGCGATCATAGTTCAATGGTGTAAAGGTAACACAACTGATTTTGGTTCAGTTATTCTTGGTTCGAATCCAGGTTGAACTACTATTTTTTTTCTGCTGACTTTAAAGTTCAATGGTGTAAAGGTAGCACAACTGATTTTGGTTCAGTTAGTCTTGGTTCGAATCCAGGTTGAACTACTTTAAGGGACAAGCTTAGAATTTTCTGATCTTGTCCCTTTTTTTATTTAGTCTCTGGCGACACTTCAAAGGATAGAATGCCGGAAGGTCATAATTCTATCCTGTACCGTCTTAAATTGGGTTAATAAGGATTTCAAATCAATTCCTCATTCACTTTGATGTACCGGGTTCTCATATTTATTTTCAAAATCGCCCAGAGCTTTATTCATCTCAATTTCTCTTTCTTTGATCAACCGGAATATTGGTAACAGGATATTTTTTGCTCTTTCAAACTTATTCCCTTCATTGTCGGAAAAGATCCGGATAGATGCCGGAATTTCATTTTGATATGATTGATGGAATGTCTGGATGTATGACAGGGCTTTTTGTTTTAAGTTGATCCCGTTATCAAATTCTGTCAGGTTTTCAACTATTTTTTGCTCTTGAATGCATACTGTTCTCGACTGTTCAAGGAGATCGGATAATTCCTGAATGTCAATTTTTGCATTGTCGTCTTCTTTCAATGCTATGAGTGCCGTTGTCAGTTTATCGATCAGCTTTTGCTGGATTGGCTTGTATTGCTCTAATTGATTATTGATTGTGTTGTAAAACTCAAATGCCTGTTTTGGATTGGTTTGGGGCCGGGCGCAGGAAAGCAGGGAAAAGAAAAGTAAGGTAATGAACAATATGGAGTTTTTCATTTTAAATGTGTGTGTTTATGTGAAATTGCTCGAGGCAGTCTAATCAATGCAATTTAATCACTTATAACCGGTCTGCAAAACAAGCTGCAGGGACAGGCTGTGCATGGGCATGGCGGTCAAAGGCATACTGAACGTGGTAATGAAGCTATCATCCCCGTTACTGCCTCTGGGCGCGATCCTATAGCAGGTGTGTGAGATGCCTCACATCCGTTCGGAATGACCTGTACGCTCAATATTTGTGTTGGTGCTCACCCCGTTGTTGGTGTTCTTCACCAACAACCTTACAGGTTTCACCCCGCCACCTTAACGGAATACCATAAACTGACTGTTTCTGTATAAGTAATAAAACCGAAAGTGCAGCCTGCAGAAGATAAGCTGCAAGTATAAGAGATGCCTCACATCTGTTCGGAATGACCTGTACGCTCAATACTTGTGTTGGTGCTCACTCAGTACCCGTATTTTTCTTTCCAGCAGGCCCTCAGGTAAGCCCGCATCTTGTCCTCTGCGGCATTGGTCCCGGGATCATAGAGCTTGACGCCTTTCAATCCTTCTGGCATAAATTCCATAGGGACAAAGTTGTTCTCATAACTGTGGGCGTATTTGTAATTTTTCCCGTAGTCCAGGTCTTTCATCAGGCCGGTCGGCGCATTCCGTATTTCCAGCGGAACAGGCAGGTCGCCGGTCTTCTTAACAACGGACTGCGCCGTATTGATCGCTTCGTAGGCCGCGTTGCTTTTAGGGCTGGAGGCCAGGTAAGTAGCACACTGGCTCAGGATGATACGGCTTTCGGGCCACCCGATAAGCTGCACGGCCTGGAAGGTGGTAGTGGCCAACAGGAGGGCGTTAGGGTTGGCATTCCCTATGTCTTCGCTGGCCAGTATCACCATTCTCCTCGCTATGAATTTAGGATCTTCACCGCCGGCTATCATCCTGGCCAGGTAGTAAACGGCTGCATTCGGGTCACTGCCGCGGATGGATTTAATAAAGGCGGAGATGATATCATAATGGAGCTCCCCGTTTTTATCGTACTGGGAAATGTTCTGGATGACGATCTTTTTGACAAGATCATTCGTTATCACGATGTCTTTTTTGGAGGTTGTATTAAAGATCAGCTCAAGCAGGTTAAGTATCTTTCTGCCGTCACCGCCGCTGTATTGCAGCAGGTTGTCCCATTCCTCCACGGTGATCTTCTTTTGCTGCAGGATCTCGTCTTTGGCGATGGCCTGCTGCACCAACAGCATCAGCTCTGCTTTGCTGAACTGCTCCAATACATATATCTGGCATCTGCTCAGCAAGGCATTGATGACCTCGAACGAGGGGTTTTCCGTGGTGGCGCCTATCAATACGATATACCCTTTTTCTATGGCTCCCAGGAGGCTGTCCTGCTGTGCTTTATTGAAGCGGTGTATCTCATCTATAAAGAGCAGTATCTGGCCCTGCTTTTTAGCGATTTCGATCACGCTCCTGACCTCTTTTACACCGCTTTCTATAGCCGAAAGGCTGTAAAAGGGCAGGTCGGCTTCGCTGGCAATGATCTGCGCCAGGGTAGTTTTGCCCACTCCCGGAGGTCCCCAGAATATAATAGATTGATTTTGTTTATTTTTGATCAATTTATATAAAGGAGCGTCTTTCCCTGTTATATGTTTCTGCCCCACATAGTCAGTCAGTGTTTTGGGACGCATTCTTTCAGCTAAAGGCGTTTGCAGGCTGGGCATTTGTTCTGTTATTTATTCCCTGTGAAATTACGGGTATTTATTAAAACTGAAAAACTATATTTTTTAGTTTAATTTCTATTATTTAAATAATTGTTTATTATTTATTTATATAGTTTTGTTTGTTTGTTTTTTAGGGTGTTCTCCTGCACCCGGAACGGGCAGGAGCTGCTCCCGGTGTCCCGGAACCTTTGCCGGGTGTATTGCCGGACGGAGCGCGGATGTAACGGAATTCTTTTTATCTTTATCCTTCAAACGAATTTATGGATATTATATTTGCTACAAATAACCTTAATAAAGTAAAAGAGATACAATCATTTGTAAGTAATAATCTTAACTTTATAACATTGGAGGAAGCCGGTATTACGGAGGCTATCGAAGAGCCTTATGAAACATTCCGGGAGAATGCCTGGGCTAAGGCGAGCTATGTTTATCAAAAGACGGGAAAGGCCTGCTTTGCCGAGGACAGTGGCATCGTGGTACCGGCGCTGGGTGGTGCGCCCGGAGTTCTGAGCGCCCGATATGCAGGTGCACATGGTGATGATAAGGCCAATAATGCCAAATTATTATCTGAACTTAAGGATATAACAGACAGATATGCTTATTATAAGGCTGTTATATGTCTTGTATTGAACAAAGATGAAGTATACTACTTTGAAGGGGAATGCCGGGGCTCGATAGCTGACAGGGGAGCCGGAACAGGGGGCTTCGGGTATGATCCGCTGTTCATCCCGGAAGGGTATGACAGGACCTTTGGTGAGCTGGGTATGGAGGTAAAGAAGCAGGTCAGCCACAGATCGGCCGCTGTCAGTAAACTGGTTGAATTTTTAAATACAATTCAATGATAATCAGTATTATATTTTTGTATTAATTAGTGCAATATATTAAAAAAACAAGCCCCGCCTGCATTACAGCGACGGGGCTTGTTTTTAATATTCTGATTGTCAGTTGGTTATATGCCTAATTGTGCACTTAATTCCATCATTTTATCTATAGATCTTTTGGCCTGCAGTCTCAGGGTTTCATCCATCAGGATTTCAGGCGTTTCATATTTCATGCACAGGTATAATTTCTCCAGCGTATTCAGCTTCATATGGGGGCAATCGTTACAGGCGCAGTTATTTTCGGGCGGCGCCGGTATGAGGGTTTTGCCGGGGGCGTTTTTTTGCATCTGGTGCAGGATGCCCGTTTCGGTCGCGACAATGAATTTCTGTGCCGGGTCGGTCTCTACAAATTTAAGGATCTGGGTAGTAGAGCCCACGAAGTCCGCGATCTTTAAGAGCGGCTCCTCGCATTCGGGGTGTGCCACCAGCTTGGCATCAGGATGTGATTCCTTTAGTTTAATTATCTTTTCTAATGAAAAGATCTCGTGTACCATACAGGCACCATCCCAAAGTACCATGTTACGTCCTGTCACTTTATTGATATAAGCGCCCAGGTTCTTGTCCGGCGCAAAGATGATCTTCTGGTCGGCAGGCAGGCTGTCCACTATCAGTTTAGCATTGGAGGAGGTGCAGATGATATCGCTCAGGGCTTTGATACCGGCGCTGCAGTTCACATAGGAAATGACGATATGGCCGGGATGCTGCTTTTTGAATTCGGCAAAAACCGGCGGCGGGCAACTGTCGCTGAGCGAGCAGCCGGCATTGAGGTCGGGCAGCAATACTTTTTTGGTCGGGTTCAGGATCTTTGCGGTCTCAGCCATAAAGTGCACGCCTGCGAATACGATGATATCCGCATCGGTCTTTTCGGCATACTGGGCCAGCCCCAGGCTGTCGCCGATATAGTCCGCCACATCCTGTATGTCGGGTTCCTGGTAATAGTGAGCCAGGACCACTGCATTCTTTTCTTTCTTAAGTCGTTCAATTTCATCGAACAGGTCCAGCGTGGGGTCGATAGGGACATCTAGGAAGCCGCGCCTGCCGACCTGGCTGAGCTTTTCGTCAAAATCTATGGGAGTGTTCATCATCTGAAGTAATGTTTGTTTTGTTTTTACGTAGTTAGACTATGTTTTACAATGATAGTTTAGTGTATGTAGCTGCAAAGTTGCCGGGTTTTTGGCAATATTGCATCCCGGGGAGCAGGATTTTTGGTAAATTAATACAGGGCCGGCGGAAACTGCTGTACATAGCAGTTCATTGGGGCCTGTTTGCGGGCTTTTATGTTAAGGAACGGTAAAATATATGGCATTCCGGATTGAAACTTGTTTTATAATTGAATGATTATCATAACTTTGCTAAAAATAAATCTTTTTCTAATAAAAAACATCGAAAAATATTTGTTTATATATAAAGAAGGTGTACCTTTGCAGTCCAAATTTTAATTAAAAGGAAGTTTTTTGATATGTCACAGCGTATTCGCATTAAGCTTAAGTCTTACGACCACACTTTGGTAGATAAATCTGCCGACAAAATAGTAAAGACAGTTCGCAGCACCGGTGCAGTGGTAACGGGTCCTATTCCTTTGCCTACTGAGAAGAAGATCTTTACGGTTTTACGTTCTCCGCACGTAAATAAGAAAGCCCGCGAGCAGTTCCAATTATGTACGCACAAGCGTTTATTGGATATTTACACCTCTTCGGCACGTACAGTAGATGCCTTGTCCAAACTGGATCTACCCAGCGGTGTGGAGGTTGAGATCAAAGCTTAACAGCAAAAGAATAATAAATTATTAAAAGCGAATCGCATTTGTTCTTTTAAATTATAGAAACAAATAGCTAATCCCTAGGTTTTAAAAGCAACCCGAGGGCGCTTGGCTAAAGGGTACAGGTTGCATCTTGTATTTCCATTAGGCCGTTTTTTAATTAAACATTATTTATTTAAAAGCGATTAGTCATCAGCATTAATTGCATAACAACAAAATAGTATGAAAGGTATTATTGGCAAAAAAATTGGCATGACAAGTGTGTTCGACGCTAATGGAAAGCAGATCGCTTGTACCATTATAGAGGCGGGACCATGTGTTGTTACTCAAAAGAAAACAGTAGAAACAGATGGTTATAACGCCCTGCAGATAGCATTTGGCTCTCGTAAAGAGAAAAACACTCCTAAAGCGCTCCAGCAACACTTCGCCAAAGCTAATACAGATCCCAAAGCTGTAGTAAAAGAAATTCGTAATTGTTCCATAGATAAACAAGTAGGTGAGACTATCTCCGCCGACATCTTCGCAGAAGGTGAAAAGGTGAGCGTTATCGGTACCTCCAAAGGTAAAGGTTTCCAGGGTGTGGTAAAACGCCACGGCTTTGCCGGTGTGGGTGAGGCTTCTCACGGTCAGCACGATCGTCAGCGTGCACCCGGTTCTATCGGTGGATCATCTTATCCTTCCCGCGTGTTCAAGGGTATGCGTATGGCCGGCCGTATGGGTGGTGACAGCGTAAAGGTTCAGGGACTGAAAGTAATGAAGGTATATCCTGAGCAAAACTATATCCTGATCGCCGGTTCTGTTCCGGGTCACATTGGTTCTACAGTATTGGTACAGAACTTCAGATCCAAATAATCAGGCCTGCTCCGGGCAGCAACAGTAGTTTATTTATTTAATAATTAACCGACTTTCGGTTTTACAATAGCAAAACTTTATAAAATGCAAATCGAGGTTTTAAACATAAAAGGTGAGAAAACAGGCCGTAGCGTTGACCTGCCGGATTCAATTTTCAATATTGAGCCTAATGATCACGTTATCTACTTGTCAGTTAAACAATATCTGGCTGCACAACGCCTTGGTACACACAAAACAAAAACTCGCGGCGAAGCTAATGGTTCCAGCCGTAAATTGCACCGTCAGAAAGGTACCGGCGGTTCCCGTAAAGGTAACCTGAGGAACCCGCTGTATAAAGGTGGTGGTACCGTTAACGGTCCTGTGCCGCACAAATACAATTTCAAACTGAACCGTAAGGTAAAAGACCTGGCTAAAATGTCCGCTTTATCCTACAAGGCTCAGGCCAACAATATCGTAGTAGTGGAAGATCTGAAATTTGAAGCGCCAAGCACCAAGCAATTCCTTTCCGTAGTAAGCGGCTTACAGGTATCCGGTAAAAAATTACTGGTCATCAATGACGGTTACGACAAAAATCTTTACCTGAGCTTACGCAATGTACCGAGGGTAAAAGGAAGCGTGCTGAGCGATATCAACACTTACGATATCATCAACGCTAATACTTTGGTACTGACAGAAAGCGCGGCAAAGATCTTTTCCGAAAGCGCAGCAGCTGAAGCATAATTGCGGCGGCAGTCACAGAGAATAAATTTATTTATTGATAAACAGATAACTTAATTCTGCTGAAAAGTTTAAGGATCTGATCAAAAAATTTTAAGAAATGAATCTTTCACAAGTTTTGGTTCGCCCACGTATTACAGAGAAAGTTAACAGCCAGATGGAAGCACAGGGCCGTTATACCTTCGTAGTGGACAAACGCGCCAACAAATTAGAAATCAAGAAAGCAGTAGAGCAATTCTACAATGTCAGCGTAACTGATGTGAACACTATCGTTGTTCCTGCCAAGGCCAAAAGCCGCTTTACCAAGACCGGTCTGGTATCAGGCAGAAAACCTTCTTACAAAAAAGCCATCGTGACTTTGCAGGAAGGAGATTCGATCGACCTGTTCGCATACTAAGCATGCTGTCCTAATGCCTCTTGATCTGCAAGAGGCAATAGACATTTATAAGTATTTATTATTAAACAAGTCCTGTCCTGACAAACTGACTAAAATATAGGGCGGGCGTATAAATTCAAAACAATGGCTTTACGCAAATTTAAACCAACGACCCCAGGTACACGCTGGAGAGTAGGTAATGCTTATGCTGAAGTTACTACCAACGAACCCGAAAAAAGCTTACTGGATGTAAAACATTCCAAAGCAGGTAGGAACTCAAAAGGTCGCTTAACTATGCGCTACAGAGGTGGTGGTCACAAGCATCACTATCGTATCGTGGATTTCAAACGTAACAAAAAGGATATCCCTGCCGTAGTTAAAACTATCGAGTACGATCCGAACCGTACTGCATTCATCGCGCTGGTGGCTTATGCTGACGGTGAGAAAAGATACATCATTGCTCCCCAGGGCATCCAGGTAGGCGCTACCATCGTAAGCGGTGACAACGTAGCTCCTGAAGCGGGTAATGCCTTATTGCTGAAGAACATGCCGCTGGGTACCGTGATCCACAATATCGAGCTGCAGCCTGGCAAAGGCGGTGCGCTGGTACGTTCTGCCGGTACTTATGCGCAATTAAGCGCCAAGGAAGAAAAATACGTAGTAGTGAAAATGCCATCCGGCGAATTACGTAAGATCTTAGGTACCTGTATCGCAACGGTAGGTATCGTTTCCAACTCTGACCACGGCTTACAGTCTGTAGGTAAAGCGGGTCGTAACCGTTGGAAAGGCATCCGTCCTCGTACAAGAGGTGTGGCGATGAACCCTGTAGATCACCCGATGGGTGGTGGTGAAGGTAAATCTTCCGGTGGTCACCCACGCAGCCGTACCGGTAAATACGCGAAAGGTGAGAAAACACGCAGCCTGACCAAGCCGTCTAACCGCCTGATCATCCAGCGCCGTGACGGTAAAAAATTAAACTAATTATTCCATAACCGATAAAATGGGTGGGCAGGGTAGCGCTGCACAGGCACATCCTGCTCATCAAATCATCAAAAACACCGATTATAATGGGTCGTTCAATTAAAAAAGGTCCTTACGTAGACCACAACTTAGTAGAGAAAGTAGACAAAATGAATGCAGGCGGTACTAAAAAGACAGTCATCAAAACCTGGAGCCGTCGTTCTACCATTACTCCTGATTTCGTAGGCCACACATTTGCCGTACACAACGGAAACAAGTTCATTCCCGTTTACTGTACAGAGTATATGGTAGGTCATAAACTGGGAGAGTTTGCACCAACCCGTAACTTCAGAGGCCACGCCGGTACCGGTAAAAAATAAGCCTTAAGAGCGCGTCGAAATGTGCGTCTGGTTAACGCCAAAATAATAACCACAGATTTTTAACACTTATTACATATTTATCCTAAAACGCTTAGGAATTTAAATATCAAAACAAAATGGAAGCAATAGCTCGTTTACGCAATGAACCTACCTCTCCACGCAAAATGCGCCTGTTAGCGGATTTGATTCGTGGTAAAGACGTAGATCTAGCATTAAATACATTAAAGTTCAGCACGAAGCATCCTTCAGTGCCATTGGAAAAATTATTACTGAGCGCTATTGATAACTGGAAACAGAAAAACCAAGGTCAAGACGTTGAGAGTGCCAATTTATATGTTAAAACCATTTATGTGGACGGTGGCCGTATGCTGAAGCGTATGCTCCCTGCTCCCCAGGGTCGCGCATACCGTGTACGCAAACGCAGCAACCATGTAACAATCATCGTTGACAGCCGTAATAATTAATATTCATTCATCTATAGTAAAAAAATATTTCAGACCGGATATCATATTCAGCGTAGAATAAATATCTGCTCTTCGAAATCCAAAACTTAAAAAATGGGTCAAAAAGCAAATCCTATAGGTAACCGTTTAGGTATCATTCGTGGATGGGATTCCATGTGGTACAGCAACTCCAGAGATTTTGGTGCGAAAATCGTAGAAGACCACAAAATCCGTACTTACCTTAACGCTCGTATAAACAAGGGTGGTGTAGCACGTGTCGTTATTGAGCGTACTTTAGGTAAATTAATCATTACTATCCATACTTCCAAGCCGGGTATCATCATCGGTAAAGGTGGACAGGAAGTGGACAGTATCAAAGAAGAGATCAAAAAATTAACTAATAATGCTGATGTTCAGATCAACATATTAGAGATCTATCGTCCTGAGATCAATGCGCAGATCGTGGGTGAAACCATCGCTCGCCAGATCGAAGGCCGTGTAAGCTATAAAAGGGCTGTGAAAATGGCGATAGCAACCGCTATGCGCATGGGAGCAGAAGGTATCAAGATCAAAGTAAGCGGACGTCTGGGCGGTGCTGAGATCGCGCGTAGCGAAGAGATCAAGCAGGGCCGTACACCTTTGCATACTTTCCGTATGGATATCGACTATGCATCTGTTTTCGCAATGACGGTATATGGTAAGATCGGTATCAAGGTATGGATCTGTAAAGGCGAGGTACTGGGTAAGAGAGATCTGAATCCTAACCTGATAGCCGGAGGTTCTGACCGTCGTGGCGGCAGAAGCGAAGGTGGCCGTGGCGGTGACAACCGTGGCAACCGTGGTGGCGGTGACAGGAACCGTGGCGGTGGCAATAAAGGCAGAGCGCCTAAAAAAGACTAATATTCGGACAGCGTCGTTACCTGGGCTGGATATTCACATAACAAATAAAAGGTTTAGCTTTTTGTCAGATAACCGGAAGGTATTATACTCTTAATGCTGATCAGAGACCGGCCGGCAGATCTGATATTAAAAATTTACAACAATGTTACAACCAAAAAGAGTAAAACATCGTAAACAACATAAAGGACGTATCAATGGTAATGCACAACGTGGTGCTACTATCTCATTTGGTTCTTTTGCATTAAAAGCCTTAGAGCCCAAATGGATTACCAATCGTCAAATAGAGGCTGCCCGTCAGGCATTGACCCGTCATATGAAACGTGAAGGTAATGTCTGGATCAGAATATTCCCTGACAAGCCTATCACAGCCAAACCGGCGGAAGTACGTATGGGTAAAGGTAAGGGTAGTCTTGAGTACTGGGCTGCCGTAGTTAAGCCGGGACGTATCATGTTTGAATGTGATGGCGTACCTGAGCAGGTGGCACGCGAAGCCTTCGAACTGGCTGCTCAGAAATTACCGATCAAAACCAAGTTTGTAGTCCGCAGGGATTACGACGGTAACTAAAAATTTATTAGTGATTTAGGTAATTTGTTACTAATTAAATTATTTTATGTACCTTTGCACTCTTAAAATGAAAAGTGTATATAAAGTAGTTATATCCATTAACACATTTATTCATTATAATAATGGCAAACTCAAATAAAAACAAGGGTGAGCAGATCAGCTCTTTATCAGTAGAGCAGTTGAAGGATCAGATCAATGAGCAATCAGAGAATCTGAAAAGAATGAAGTTCAGTCATTCCATCAACCCTATTGAAAACCCTATGACAATCCGCTCTGTACGTCGCCAGATAGCGCGTCTGAAGACTGAGTTAACTCAGAAGAGCAAATAATTTAAATACATAAAATTATAATCTTTCCAGCAATGTCAACAGTAGAAAGAAAAACCAGAAAGAGCCGTGTCGGTCTTGTTACAAGTGATAAAGCTCATAAAACAATAACAGTAGCTGTAGAACGTAAGGTAAAGCACCCTATATACGGTAAATTCCTTAAGAAAACTACCAAGTTCCACGCTCACGATGAAAATAATGAGTGTGGTATCGGTGATACTGTAAGGATCATGGAGACCCGTCCTTTAAGTAAGACCAAGCGCTGGCGTCTGGTGGAGGTGATCGAGAAGGCGAAGTAATCCTTCCTTTCCGATATACCTACCGGCAGCAGTCCCCGGATACATGTCCGGTGCTTCGGAAGCGTACAAATTCATAATAAGAAACCATTTATAATTAGTTCTGAGTAACCCCCGGATATGCTCCGGGGCAGTGCTCAGGTAAAATTGAAAAGACAATGATACAACAAGAATCTAGGCTGAATGTAGCTGATAATAGCGGAGCAAAAGAAGTGCTTTGTATCCGTGTATTAGGCAACAGTGGCCAAGTATATGCCGGAATTGGTGATGTTATTGTAGTAACAGTAAAAGATTCTATTCCATCCGGTGGAGTGAAAAAAGGTACTGTTTCTAAAGCCGTTATCGTACGTACAAAAAACAAATTACGTCGTAAAGATGGTTCTTACATCAGTTTTGATGACAATGCGGTAGTGTTATTAAACAACGCCGGAGATCCACGCGGTACCCGTATCTTCGGACCAGTAGCCCGTGAGCTGCGTGATAAGGGATATATGAAAATTGTTTCCCTGGCACCCGAAGTATTATAATTAAAAATAATTTTGTACCTTTGCCGCCCATTGGTGGTGGAATAAGAATTTAAAACAATGAGCACAAGATTCAAACCTAAGTTCAATATCAAAAAGGGCGATTCTGTAGTAGTTATTGCAGGTAATGATAAAAATCGCACCACACCCAGAACGGTATTGGCAGTATATCCTTTAAAAGGAAGAGTGCTGGTGGAAGGTGTTAACATCATTACCAAGCACGTTAAGCCCTCTGCTCAGAATCCTCAGGGTGGTATCGTAAAACAGGAAGCGCCCATCAATATCTCTAACGTGATGTTGTTTGACGCCTCCAAAAATAGCGGAACCCGTATCCGCCGTGAACGTAAAGACGGAAAAGCAATCCGTATTTCTAAAAAATCAGGTCAAGAAATTTAATAATGAACGCTACACACACACCAAGACTTCAGAAGAAGTATCAGGAAGAAGTAGTTCCTGCGTTGAAAGCAAAATTTGATTACAAAACAGTGATGCAAGTGCCACGCTTGAAAAAGATCTGTTTGAATCAGGGCGTTAAGGGTTCTGTTGCTGATAAAAAATTAGTAGATGATGCTGTTAAGGAAATGACAGCCATCGCAGGACAAAAAGCAGTACCTACTTTATCCAAAAAAGATATTTCAAACTTTAAATTACGTAAGAACATGCCTATCGGTGCGCGTGTTACCTTACGTGGTGCCAGAATGTACGAGTTTCTGGATAGGTTAATCTCTATCTCCCTGCCTCGTGTTCGTGACTTCAAAGGTATTAACGATAAGGCTTTTGACGGTCGTGGCAACTATACGTTCGGTGTAACCGAGCAGATCATCTACCCAGAGATCGATATCGATAAGGTAAACCGTATCTCCGGTATGGATATTACTTTCGTGACTTCTGCAGGTACGAATGAAGAAGCATACGAATTGCTGAAAGAATTAGGTATGCCTTTCAAAAATATCAAAAAATAATTTTAAATCTGTCTTCCGGTAAGCAGTTGCCGGGAGATCATAAATGTAACTAACTAATGGCAAGAGAATCAGTAAAAGCCCGTCAGCGCAAACGCGAAAGAATGGTTGCTAAATTTGCTGAAAAACGTGCAGCTTTAAAAGCAGCCGGAGATTATGAGGCTTTGGATAAATTACCTAAGAATGCTTCTCCGGTTCGTTTGAAAAACCGTTGTCAGCTGACAGGCCGTCCTAAAGGATATGTTCGTCAGTTCGGTATTTCACGTGTGGTTTTACGCGAAATGGCACTTGATGGCAAATTACCTGGTGTTACTAAATCTTCCTGGTAATATTATCCGTACCGGATATGCACAGTGTCCCGGTCCATATTATCAGTAAGGTCTATTGAACCAATTAGATGAAAAGACATTGCCGCAGCGTAGTGTTACTCTCATCAATTTTCAAACAATTTAAAAACGCAAAAGTAAAAATGGTAACAGATCCAATAGCAGATTTCTTAACTCGTGTACGTAATGCTCAAATGGCCCGTCATCGTATTGTGGAAATTCCAGCTTCAAATTTGAAAAAACGTATCACCGAGATTTTATACGATAAAGGCTATATCTTAAAGTATAAATTCGAAGATGATAACAAACAGGGTATTATCAAAATAGCTTTGAAATATGATGCCGCTACCAAAGAGCCGCTGATCCGTTCCCTGGAGAGAGTGAGCCGCCCGGGTTTACGTCAGTATGCCAAGCCCGCCGAACTGAAAAAAGTAAAGAACGGCTTAGGTATAGCCATCCTTTCTACTTCAAAGGGTGTAATGACCGATAAAGAAGCGCGTGCGAATAACGTAGGCGGTGAAGTATTGTGCCATATCTGGTAATAATAGCTTACCTGTAACAATATACAATGTCAATAAGGATAGCTTATACTATCACAATAGCCGCAGTTATCCTTATTTGAACTTTCAAAAGTCGGTTAGACAATTTAAGTTCTTTCCTATACGGTAACTGAACACTAACTGATGCTATATTTTAAATCATTTATATAAAACATATTTTATGTCTCGTATAGGTAAAAAGATTATCACTTTAGGTGATAAAGTAAGCCTGACAGTAGCTAACGATAATACTGTTACAGTAAAAGGCCCTAAAGGTGAGTTATCCCAGACTATCGATAAGGATCTGAAAGTGGAAGTGAACGGTAATGAAGTAACTATTACCCGTCCTACAGACCAGATCCGTCACCGTGCCGTACACGGTCTGACCCGCGCCCTGATCGCCAATATGGTGGAAGGTGTTACCAATGGTTACAAGCTCGTGCTGGAACTGGTAGGGGTAGGTTACCGTGCTGCCGTAACCGGTCAGCAACTGGATATGTCCCTGGGTTATTCTCACAATATTATCTTTGACCTGCCTCAGGAAGTGAAAGCTACTGCAGTAATGGAAAAAGGTAAGCCACCGGTAGTAACTTTAGAGTCTATTGACAAGCAACTGGTCGGACAGGTAGCTGCCAAGATCCGCAGCCTCCGTAAGCCTGAGCCGTACAAAGGAAAAGGTGTCAGATTCCAGGGTGAGATCGTTCGCCGTAAAGCAGGTAAGACTGCAGGTAAATAATCCCCTTCAGCAATATATTTACAATGCTGTCCTTATACAGGACAGCATTTTTTATGGATGCAACTCTCCGGTTTCGCCACGCTTGGGAAAGTAAAAGGCTGTTCAGACCCTGCCGGTGACTATAAATGCAGGGCCGGGATAAATAAAAAAAGTTTGCTGGGTTACAGCAAACTTTTTTTATACATAGCTTTCAGTACAAAGCTTATCTCATCATCGGCCTGATCAGCAGGAAATAGAGTGAGCACAGGATAATAAGCACAATGACAACCGACAGGAACGTGATGGTGTTCTTCTGGGCCTTATTGATGGTGCGCATCTTGTGCAGCTCAGACAGGTTATTGATAATATTCTCTATCCTGGAAAAGGCGCTTTCTCCTTTTACCACGTAATCGTACGCGCCGAATTTTATCGTATCTATGGCCACTTCTATCTTATCCTGTCCTGACAAGGCTATCACTTGTGTTGATGGCGATATTTCTTTGATCTGCTTGAGAATTTCGATACCGTTTTTGGCGTTCGGGTTATTGGCGTTCAGGTAATAGTCCAAAACTAATATTTCCGGGTGCAGATGCATTTTCTTCAATGCCTCCTCCCCGTTATCAAACACCACAATCTCATATAGGAAACGCTCTGTTAGGTAATCTTTCAGCATTTCGTTCTGAATGGGTTCGTCGTCAACGAGAAATAAATAGCGTTTTTCTGATGCCATTGTCTGATATTTTTAAATTATAAATGTATTATCTTGTATGGATAAAAAGTGGAATTAATTTTGTAAGATACTCACAGTATTTCAATATTCAAAGTTTTTATTATTCTTTTTTGCTGAGCTCCCGGATGCTCTTGGCGACCACCTGGCTGATGTTCTCAACCAGGAAATCCAGCCTTTTCCCGGGAGGCTCATGACCCGCGGCGGCGGCCTGTTCCAGCTCGTATATATGACTGACCTCTTCCCTGACGCCCATATAGGACAACTGGGGCTTAAGCGAATGCGCGGCTACCTTAAGGTTCGGGTAATCCCTGTTTTGCCAGTTGGCATTGATCTTCTCCAGGAGCGTGGGCGCATTCTGGATGAACATATGCACATATTTATCTATTTTGCTTTGGTCGTCTTTCGTGAACTGCTTCAGGAAGGTCATATCGGTAATGTGCTCCGGCAGGGTGACGGCGGGCGGGGCCGCTTCAGGCTCCTGTGCCGTGCTGCCCGGCTCAGTCTTCAGGATATGTGACAGGGTATCATTGCCCGGATGGGTGACATAATCCTTTTCTTCCTTTACCAGGTGCTCCGGTAAGACGCTCGACATTTTATCCAGCAGCACCTCGGTCTTGAACGGCTTGGAGATGTATGCGTTCATACCGCACTCCAGGTAGGTCTTCACATCTTCCTGCAGGACATTGGCGGTCATGGCCACAATGCTGATATGCTTCTTTCTTTCATCTTCCAGGTTCCGGATGGCTATGGTCGCTTCCACGCCGTTCATGACCGGCATCTGGATATCCATCAGCACCAGGTCATAATCGTTCTGCTTCACCTTTTCAACCGCGATAGCCCCGTTCTCCGCGGTATCCAGCTCTATATTTGGCAGCAGTTCCTTGAGCGTATCTTCCGCTACCAGCTGGTTGAATTCATTATCCTCCACCAGCAGGATCCTGGCATTGTTGAGCTTATTGATGACCTCCATGGATATTTCTTCCTCTTTTTTTACGACCTGCTGGTTTTGCGCGATCTCGAAGTTGATCTCTACGTAAAAGGTCGTGCCTACGCCTTCCTGGCTTTCCACGTATATTTTACCGTTCATCAGGTCCACCAATTGTTTGGAGATGGTCAGCCCCAGGCCCGTACCGCCGTACTTCCGGGCAGTATCCGTCCCTGCCTGGGTAAAGGATTCGAATATCTTATCCACGTAATCCCTGGATATGCCGATGCCCGTATCGCGGATGCTGAATTTAAGGTGGATGCGCTTGTCGGTAGTATCTGTATTCTCTATCCTGATGGTAATACCGCCTTTTTCCGTGAATTTAATGGCATTCCCTATCAGGTTCACCAATATCTGGGTGACCCTTGTCGCGTCGCCTTTGAGCTGGTCCGGGATGCTTTCATCCACCATAAAGACCATATCCAGGTTTTTTTCCTGCGCTTTGATATCCATCATATCCCTGATGCTGCTGATGATCTCCCGCAGGGAGAAAGGGAAGTGCTCAATGATGATCTTGCCGGCCTCTATTTTGGAGAAGTCCAGTATATCATTGATGATGATCAAAAGATTATCTGCAGATTGCTTGATGGCATTAAGATATTTTTCCTGGTCCTGCCTTGGGTTTTTATCCATGAGGAGCCGCGTAATGCCTACAATGGCATTCATCGGGGTCCGGATCTCGTGGCTCATATTGGCCATGAACTGCTGCTTGAGGCGGGCGGTCTTCTCCGCGATCTCCTTTTCTTTCTTGGCGACCTCGATCTGGGTCTTTATCTGGAGGTTCCGGAGCTTGTTAAGGGTAGCCTGCTGGAAGATCTCCTCTTTAAGCTTTTCATATGCCTTCAGGTGGTTGAATGCCTTTGGGATATGGCCCATCAGGTCGTAAATATGGGAAAGGGACTCGTGTATGCTCATCAGGTCGTGCTTGCGGGACGTATCCTGTGCCAGGTCGTAGGCCTTTTCCAGGTGCTGCAGCGCCAGCCTGTAATTGTCCTTGGCCATGTTCAGCTTGCCGTAGTAGAAGTTGGAGATGATCTCCGACTCCACGTTATCTATTTTTTCCGCCTCTTTCATGCTGGTCAGCAGGTAGGTTTTGGCCTCATCGTAGAAACCCTGCTTATAAAGCACCTTGCCGATGCCGCTTTCAGCCAGCACGCGGTACACGGTCTCCGGGTCCGAAAGTTTCAGGTTGGTTTTAAAGTAATGCAGGGCCTCCTCATACATCTCTTTCTTGAAATAAATATCCCCGAGCGTATTATAGATATCCATCAGCCTGGTATTGTTCTGGTATTTCTCGAATATGGGCTGGCACTTCAGGGCATATTCCAGGGCCGTATCATAATCGCCGAGATCGTGGTACAGGTTGGAGATATTGGTAAGGTTGATAGTGAGCAGGAATTCATTGCCATGCTGCTCATTGATCTCCAGCGCAGCTTCAAAATTCTTCAGCGCCTTGGCCAGCTCTCCCAGGCTCCTGTATATCCTGCCGAAGTTGTTCAGCACCTTGGCCTCCAGGATCGGGTCTTTTACGGCTTTGGCTATCTCGTAGGCCCCGGTAAGCTCATCTAGGCCGTCATCATACTCTCCCATGATCCAGTAGCAGGCCCCCTTATGGTTCATGCCGTTGCCTATGCCCAACTGGTAATTCAGGGCCGTGGATTTTTCTATGATCTCCTCGGCCAGCACCATGGCCTTATCCACATCATCATTCCTGATCTCAAGGGTCAGCTCGCTCAGGATATCTATTTTAAGGTAAGGGTCCGTAGTGGTATTGTAAGATTCGTATAGCGCGTTGTAAACGGCAGTATTCATAACAGTTATTTTTATAAACGGAGTACAATATAAAAAAACTTCTGCTAATTATCAGCAGAAGTCTTTATCCCCTGGTGGGTCCGTAACCGGAATTATTTTCTTTTAATGGAGCATCCTACAGACCTGCTGCTGGTCGGATCAATGGTTTGCTTGCTGACCATAGCATTCATGGCATTGGCAAGATACAGTTGCTTTACTTCTTCAGGGTTGGCCGGGTTGTCATCCATAGCGCCTTTGTACACCAGTTGGTTCTCCGCGTTGAACAGGAATACTTCGGGTGTCCTGGTGGCGCCGAAAGCATCCGCAAGGTCGCCCAGGTCTACCAGGTAATGGGCATACCCGTGCTGCCGGGCATAGGCTTTCATAGCGTCCTCGCTGTCTGCATCGTTGCGCTGCGCCTCGTTGGAATTGAGTATCACCACGCCTATCTTAAGCTGCTCTGCCAGCTTTAGCACCTCTCTGGTACGTGGCTGGGCCTTCACCACATACGGGCAGGTATTGCAGGAAAAGATCACCAGTGTGCCGGCGGATTGCTTCAGCTTATTGGGGCTGATCTGCCGCCCGGTCACTACATCATGCAATGCCTTATCCGCCAGAGGCATAGCAGAACCTATGGCCAGTGAGGTCTTCGGACTGGCTGTTCCCTGCGGTACGGTTGGCGACTGCGCCTGTAGCTGGTGGCCGAGCGCCAGGCCGGAAAGTGTAAGGGTCAGGAATAAGAGTATTTTTTTCATTGAAGGACATTTAAGAATCAGCTACTAAGATACTGTTTTTGAAGCAAATAATTGCAGGTAAGATAGGAAGAGCGCTGTTGAAGCCGCCAAGCTGCCCTGGTCCGGGGAGTTCAGGTGCACATCAGGTGCTGGAAATAAGGAACTTATGCGTCCGTAAATATAAGTTTGGCTTAATATGATAAATAGCTCATTATTTTTATGAAATATTTGCAGAAAGTAATTTTAATCATTAAATTGTAGTCCGTATTATACATAAAAAACAAACTATTGATATGGCTTACTCATTTCAAATTACAAGTCCGGATGCATATAAACTGGCATATGAAAAAAGCGTAATGGATCCCCAGGGGTTCTGGGCGGATATCGCGCAGAATTTTTTCTGGAGGAAAAAGTGGGACAAGGTGCTGGAATGGAATTTTAAGGAACCCAGGATAGAGTGGTTCCGAGGCGGCAAGCTGAACATTACGGAAAATTGCCTGGACCGGCACCTGGGTACCATAGGCAACAAGCCGGCCTTTATCTGGGAGCCGAATGATGATGAGACGGACGCCCGTATCCTCAGCTACAGGAATCTTCACTTTAAGGTTATGCAGTTTGCGAATGTGCTGAAGAATAACGGTGTGCGTAAGGGCGACAGGGTGATCATCTATATGGGTATGGTGCCGGAGCTGGCCATTGCCGTGCTGGCCTGCGCCAGGATAGGTGCAATACACAGTGTGGTATTCGGGGGCTTCAGCGCGCAGAGCATAGCGGACAGGCTGCATGATTCCCAGGCAGCTTATATCATAACGCAGGACGGCAGTTTAAGGGGCAATAAAACGGTGCCGCTTAAGGATATCATTGATGATGCGCTGGTACAATGTCCCTTCGTCAGAAAGTGTATCGTGCTGACCCAGGCAAGGATACCTGTCAGCATGATCAAAGGCCGGGACGTGTGGTGGGAGGATGAAATTAAGAAAGTGGAATCCCAGGGCAACCCCGACTGCCCCGCAGAGGAAATGGACGCGGAAGATCCTCTGTTTATCCTGTACACTTCAGGGTCTACAGGAAAGCCCAAAGGGGTGGTGCATACCGTAGGGGGCTACATGGTCTATACAGCTTACAGCTTTGTGAATGTCTTTCAGTACAGGCCGGAGGATATCCATTTCTGTACGGCAGATATCGGCTGGATCACGGGACACAGCTATATCATCTACGGCCCCCTGCTGGCAGGCGCTACCTCGCTGATCTTCGCCGGCATACCCACGTACCCGGATGCCGGCAGGCTGTGGGATGTAGTGGCAAAGCATAAGGTGAGTATCCTGTACACCGCTCCTACGGCTATCAGGAGCCTTATGGGATATGGAGAAGCGCCTTTTGAAGGGAAGGACCTGTCTTCTCTCCGGGTGCTGGGCACCGTAGGTGAGCCTATCAATGAAGAAGCCTGGCATTGGTACAAAAAACACGCCGGCGCGGATAAGCTGCCGGTAGTGGATACGTGGTGGCAAACGGAAACAGGAGGGGTACTGATCTCTAACCTGGCCGGAATAACCCCGGAAAAGCCCGGCTACGCCACCTTGCCGCTTCCCGGTGTGCAGCCCGTTCTGATGGACGAGAACGGCAAGGAGCTGGAAGGGAATGACGTGAGCGGTAACCTGTGCATTAAATTCCCGTGGCCCGGTATGCTGCGCACCACTTACGGTGATCACGAACGTTGCCGGACCACTTATTTTTCTACTTACGATAACCTGTATTTTACCGGCGACGGGGCCTACCGTGATGAGAACGGTATGTACAGGATCACCGGCCGGGTGGACGATGTATTGAACGTGAGCGGTCACAGGATCGGCACGGCAGAAGTGGAAAATGCCATCAATATGCACCATGGGGTGGTTGAAAGCGCGGTGGTAGGCTATCCGCACGAGGTAAAAGGACAGGGCATCTATGCTTATATAGTCCTGGAAAACCCGGATGATACCCATTTGTCAGAGCAGGATATTATGAAAACCGTTACACGGCTTATCGGGGCCATAGCCCGGCCGGATAAGCTGCAGTTCGTTCCCGACCTGCCCAAGACACGCAGCGGTAAGATCATGCGCAGGATCCTACGCAAGATAGCAGAGGGAGAGACGGCTAATCTTGGAGATACCACGACGCTGCTGAACCCGGAGGTCGTAGAGCAGATTATAACAGGCAGGCTGTGAGCAGCCTTGCAACTATATATACAAAATCCTCCTGTAAGCACAGGAGGATTTTTTTATTAAAGGGTTGTTGCAGGGTTATTTTACATGACCCAGTACGGCGTTGTTCAGGCTTAGTCCGAACTGGATATTGATGATACCATATACTATGGAAAAGGCTCCTATGATGAGGAAGGCGGTATAGATAGAAACGACTTGGGAAAATATGACCACTCCTATGACAATGCCCCCGATGAGCGTAAGGAAGCGCATAAAGATATTCACCAGGTTAAACTCGCCTGTATTCAGCAGGACATAACCATAAATGAACTGCAGGATAATAATAAACAGGATACCTATGCTGACATAGTACATAAATGTAGATGCCTCATTAATAAAGAAGGTGAATATTACCCCGGCTGCCAGCTCAATAACGGCTTCCAATAATACCCACTGCTGGGAGATCTTCAGTTGCGGATGCTTGAACGTGAAGACCATTGTCATGATACCTGTGATAAGATTCAATATCCCGAATGCTTTAATAAGAAAGTAAGGAGATGACTGGGAAAGTAAGAGCGCCAATACGCCCCATACGGTTATGATGATTCCTTTTATCAGGGGAATTCTCATAATACTGGAATTACGGTTTATTACTTGAAGTTCCATGACTGAAAGTTTTGATTCAATTTATTAAAACATAAACGGGATAAAAAGTTTAGCTGCCAGTCTTAATGTTATCTAAAAAATGGGTCCTGATAAAGGATGATCTGCCGGAAGGCCGACAGTGCTGCAACGGAAGGGCAGAAGTTTTGCGGTTTGAATAAATGAGCGTAATTTACAGGTTACTATGGAGCGACTTTTAATATTTAGTATTCTGATTTTTAACGCGCTGTTATTGGAAGCTCAGCCCCGGTATCCGCCGGCGGCCGATAGCTCGGGCATAGATCTCTGTACTGCATCTCCCTGGGTCATGATATTGAATGAAGAGTTTGATCAGCCCGTGCTGGACCCTATGTGGATCACTCATAACTCCTGGTGCGGTATGAACGGAGGGGACAATGACAACTGGCAGATGGGCCGGTGGGGAAATAACCGTAAGGGCAGCCCCGATTTCCTGATGCTGGATAAGAATGTGGAATTGCGACCGGAGGAGGGAGTCGTTGCCCTGAAGAACTATAAGGAGCCGGTGCAGTGGAAATGCCCGGATTGCCCTGAAAGCGATCTGCGCCGTGTTGCCTTTACTTCCGGCACGCTCAACCTGAGATACAGTACAGGGGGAGCAGGAGGCTGCGGCAACGGCTATATATTGAATAACGGGAAAATAGAGATCCGGGCGCGGTTGTCAGATCACAGGTATGCCTATGGCAGCTTATGGCTCTGGTATGGTTCCGGCGGCGTGAATGAGCTGGATATTGTTGAAGCCAAAGGTGAGCGCCGGCCTAATACGTTTTATCCTAAAAAAAGTAATGCCAGCTGGAATGTCCATGAGTGGAATGCGGAGCAGCACTGGCAGGATTACCTGAAGGACAGCTTTCACAATGCCGATATGATCAATTATGTAAGGCTGTTCAAAGATGACGGGACGCCGTTGCACGTGGATGGCTCGCTCACCATCAGGAGAGCGGAAAAATCGGATATTAGTCCTCGCCGTACCTATATGGTGAGCCGGTACGGCAGGAATGACTGGTTCAGAAGTCCCGGAGAAAATGATTTTGATAACTGGCATACCTATACAGTGGAGTGGGATGAGCATACCGTGAAGTTTTTGCTGGATGAGCAGTTGATCGCCTATATCCCCCAATATTACAAAAAGGAACGCCGCAAGACCTTTGGCGGCCTTTCGGAAAGGAGCTATAATGTAGCGCCTTCCTGCATCAATAAAGAAACCCTGTATTTTAATAATGGATTTCCCTGGCACACCTTGTCGCAGGCGCAGTTGAGAATCAACAACGGCTATCACAATGAGCTCTTTGAAGCCAACAATGCTAATGAATTTGGGGATAGCCTGCTGGGAGAAATGCTGGTAGATTATGTGAGGATATATGTCCGGGAACAGCATCTTCCGGCATTAAAGGCTACTTCTGCCTGGGGAGCCTTGCCCAGAGAGCCGCTTACCGGTCAGGCAGCGCCTGCTTCCGTTACGGTACCCTCTAAGACCAAAGCAGCCTTAAAGACCCTGCCTGTGCTTGTAACCGTGGACAGCAAGGAAGGGCAGCGCTTCCTGCTGCTGTATGACGATTACATTTATCCTGTGCTTGCGACTACCATGACGGAAAGGCCCGATTATGAATGGACCGTCAGGTATAAGAACCGGTCAGGTGATACTTCCGGCGTGCGGCGCGTCAGGGGTCAGTATGTAAGCATACCATGGCCGGAGGACAGCAGCGTAGTGCTGGATATAAGCCTGTCGGCTTCCTTTCCCCTCGAAGATACGATCCTGCATAGCCATATGGAAATAAATTATCTTTACGGCATTGCCGAAAGCAAGGGGGCGCAGGTCAGTGTGCGCAATGCTTATATTGATGACCGTCCGCTTTTCGATAGCCTGGTGGAAGCGGAGATGGATGAGCACCTGTTTTACGAGTATGAGCTTCTCAGTGATACCTGTTTCAATGAGATCGGCTACCGCTATATTGCGGAAATATTACAGCGCCTTTACTTAGTCGCTCCTCTGGAAAATATATCGCACCAGGAAAGCGAGAAAGACTTATTGCAGTAGTTCGCCGGCCGGAACCATAATCAATCCCAAATGTCCCTGAGGTACACTTCCGTGCTGTCCGGGGAGCTGTATATTTCCTGGCCATTGCCATAATCGTCTATACTGGAAAACACCAGCAATGTATCGCTCATCTCCGCCGGCCGGAACCAGTCGGGAAGGGCGGAGGATAAGCGGTCTTTGACCGCAGCCGCCGGTATGCGGACGCTTTCTTTAAAGGCTTTGTTGTTCAGGATCCTTTGTAATTCCCGGGGGCAGGTTTTGAAATGGAGCGTGATATCGGTATCTATTTTGGGAATCATCTGATCCCTGTGGTGCAGCACGCTGACGCAGTTCGTGTCGGGCTTTCCCAGCAATGCCTCATAAATTGCTGTCCCGCTCCGTGGCTGAAATGCTGATCGTAAGGTTTTTTTGCCAACACTATATACTCCCCAGCTTACCCATATGATACCTGCCAGCAGTGCCAGGAGGGACAGGTAGATATAGCCCATTTGCTTTTTGATGATACCGGCCAGCAAAAGGGCAATGAATACCAGCAGGGTAATACCGGCATTTAGTAGCAGCGTGTACATGTTTTTAAAATTAAATAGTTAAGGAGCACAAGGCTGCTCCCTGTAAAAATAGCTATAAATACGGACCGGAGCTATAAATTTCGATGAGCTGAATATATTTAATGCTTTAAATGAGCTTATTTTTTTAAACTGTGCTACATTTGTTATCCTGTCCGGATGCTTGACGTATAAATAATAGTAAAACTGTTATACGCAGATTTTATTTTATGCTTTTTAACGGTTTTTATAAAAAATGATTTTAGAATGTATGATTATCTGATTGTTGGTTCAGGGCTTTTCGGAGCTGTATTCGCATACCTGGCCAAACAAAATAATAAGACCTGCCTTATAATAGATAAGCGTGCTCATGCTGGCGGGAACGTGTACTGTGAAAATATAGAAGGTATTAATGTCCATAAATACGGTGCGCATATTTTTCATACAAACGAAAAATGGATATGGGATTTTGTGAACGGCTTTGTAGAGATGAATAACTATGTCAATTCCCCCCTGGCGCTTTATAAAGGACAACTGTTCAATCTCCCGTTCAATATGAATACGTTCTACCAGTTATGGGGCGTCATTGACCCGAACGAAGCGCAACGAATCATTGCGGACCAGATAAAGGATTTGAATATAACTTATCCCCGTAACCTGGAAGAGCAGGCGCTGTCCATGGTGGGTGTAGATGTATATGAAAAGCTCATAAAAGGATATACCGAAAAGCAGTGGGGTAGAAGCGCGAAAGAATTGCCCTCATTTATTATCAAAAGGCTGCCTTTACGTTTCACTTATAATAATAACTACTTTAATGATAAATTCCAGGGAATCCCGGTAGGAGGCTATAACAGGCTTATTGAGGGATTGACGCGGGATATTGAAATAAAGTTGGATTGTGATTACTTCGCAGACAGGCCGTATTATAATGGCCTGGCACGCAAGGTGGTTTTTACAGGGAAGATAGATGAATTTTATGATTATCAATTCGGTGAGCTGGAGTACAGGAGCCTTACTTTCCGGGATGAGTTGCTTCCGATAGCTAATTTTCAGGGTAACGCTGTCGTTAACTATACGGAATATGAAGTGCCTTATACCAGGATCATCGAGCATAAGCATTTCGAGTTCGGCACACAACCGCATACCGTCATTACCAGGGAATACCCGGTCCAGGGATACAATAAAGCTATGGAGCCCTATTATCCTGTAAATGACGACCGGAATAATGGCATATATAATCAATACAAATCCTTGTCGAAGCAGGAAGCATCGGCAAATGTGATCTTCGGGGGAAGGCTTGCAGAGTATAAATATTACGATATGCACCAGATCATAGCATCTGCCTTTAAAAAAGCTCAAACTGAATTTGCAATATCATAAACAGGCTTATATGAAGATATTGATCTGGAATAATTTTAAATTGTTGGAAAGAAAAGGAGGCCCTCCAACCTACCTGTATAACCTGAAGCAGGCTGTGCTGAAAGAAAAGTGTGATAAGATAGATTTCCTGGACCTGTATGAAACGGGAACAGCAAAGAAACTGTCGTTGTATAAGCGCCTCAGGAAAAGGCTGGTGCAGAAATTAATGCAGGCTAAAAAATATAACTATCTCCGGTTTAAGCTGTTCTTATACGGTATGGAAAAGGCCGATCCTGAGCTGCCTGCCATTGATTTTGACCAGTATGACTTTATCCATTTTCATTCAACGGCCGACTATTTTCAATTCAGGAAAATAAGGCATCATTTTAAAGGCAGGACCATACTGACCATACATAGCCCCAAGCCTCCGCACCTGGAATTGATAGAAGATGTATTCAAGATGGATGCCAGTCGCCTGACTGCGGGTGAATTGGAGCGGATAAAATATATAGATGATTTTTCATTGAACGATTGCGACCTGTTGCTCTTTCCCTGTGAAGAAGCTATGGAGCCTTTTATAAATAGCTGGGATACTTTTGCCGGAAGCATTCAGCATAAAAAGGTGATATATACGCCTACCGGCATACCGCCCGCTACCTTTACGGCATCAAAGGAGACTGTAAGGCAAAAATGGGGTATAAAGGAGGATAGCATTGTATTTAGCTATATCGGGAGGCATAATGGGATAAAAGGCTACGATCTGTTGAAAGATGCGGCAGCGCTTATTTTGGAGCAATATCCCGATGTTTACTTTTTAATAGCGGGAGCAGAGCATCCTCTTAAAGGATTGGAGCATGAACGCTGGATCGAAGTGGGGTGGACGACAGATCCTCATGCCGTAACCAATGCTTCTGACTGCTTTATCCTGCCCAACAGGGAGACCTTTTTCGACCTGGTTTTGCTGGAAGTATTATCGCTGAATAAAAAATGTATATTGAGCTTTACCGGCGGCAATAAATTTTTTAAGCAGTTCGGCAGCAGCGATCTCCTTTATTTTTATGACCTTCAAAAAGAAGATCTTGCAGATGCTATCAGGGAGTTTATAGATCATCAGCGCTACCTGTCGCCTTCATATACAAGGGAGCTGTACAATAATAATTTTACCGGAGAGCAGTTTTTACACAATTACCTGGAAGCCCTGAACGAGGTATCAGGCTGATATAGACACACCGAATTTGCAGGGGATAATGAGTTGTTCGCGTAATGGCAGCATATTATTGAGAAGCGGACTCGTTCTTTTTCTCCTTGGCCTTTTCTTGTTCCTCGCTTTCGGAGCTTTGCAGGTTTTCTATCCGTCCTTCATACTTTCCTTTCATCTCATCAATAACGGTCTTTTCCCATAGCGGGATGCCGGTAAAATAAGCTACCCTGCTGATGATATGACCGGCGATCGGGGCCGTGAGTATCAGGAAGAAGAGGATAGCAATATTTTTGCTGGTTACGGCAAAATCGTTGAAGAATATGGCCGCTGAGATCAGTATGGTGCCCATGCCCAGGGTTGCCGCCTTGATGGTGACGGACAGCCTGGTATAAAAGTCGGGCATCTTTACGATACCGATGGATGCTATCAGTGCAAATATGGAGCCGCTTGTAGCTAAAATGGCAATAATAAGTGATGTCATTTCTTTCTCTTGTTTTGTTCCTGGATTAAATAATAGGAAAACGCGATGGTGCCCAGAAAGGCTATGAGCGCCAGGATCATCGCCACATCCAGGAATGCCGGGTGATTGTAAATAATGCTGAATAATGCAATGATCCCCACCCCTGTGGTGATGATGAGGTCCAGCGCGATTACCCTGTCTGCGGTAGTAGGTCCCCTCATAAACCTGATAAAGGTCAGTATAAGGGAAAAGCAGAGGATGGGCATCACTACGAACAGTAAATACGAATTTAAATCCATGTGTTTCGGTTATCTTAATATTTCCAATAATCTGCCTTCAATATTGTCGTGTATATGCTTGATGAACTCTTCCTTGTCTTTCAGGTACATGGCATGAATGTAGAGCACTTTATGATCATCGCTGACATCAATGATCAGCGTACCCGGTGTCAGGGAGATAATATTGGACAGCATGGTGATTTCAAAGTTGCTTCTGGCATTCAGCGGGTATTCCACTATGCCCGGGCTCATGAAATAACGTGGTGTAAGCACGTCATAGGCGATCTTGAAATTCGCTTTCAGCAGATCATAGAAAAAATAGAGCACAAACCCCAGCGCTTTCGGTACCCTTGAAAAATATCTTTTTTTGTATTTGCTTTTCCTGCGCTCAATAAGCCATAATATGGCAAAACCCAGTATATATCCGAACACGAAATTGATAAAATTCAGCGTCCCGGTTATAGCTACCCACACGAAGGTGAGCATCAGGTTCATTATAAAATGTTGCAGCATACCTGTATTAATTTTGAATATTCTTTACTCTGAATACATTTTCTATATAATCGTCCGAATGCATAAGCTCGTTCGCGATCTTATCAGAAAGGTTCATAAATGTTCCCGGTCTCATGGCTATCATAAATGATATGAAGGCCAGCAGGAATACCGGCAGGATCATTGTGACCTTCTTGAAGGTTGACAGCGGGGCAAAGGTATCATCCTGCTCCGGGTGATCCTTGGGTGTCGGTTTCCAGAAAACTTCCGCCCAGACCTTGGCGATCATGACTAAAGTTACGAAACTTGAAATGATGATGCTGAACACCAGCGTGTAATTCCCGGACCGGAGCGCCTCGCTGATAATGTTCAGCTTGGGCCAGAAGCCCGACAGGGGCGGCACCCCGGAAATGGATAAAAGTACGAACAGGATAAGGATGGACAATAGCGGGTAATCCTTGTAAAGTCCTCCTAATCTTCTCATATCCGTGCTGCTCCTTATTTTGTAGATTAACCCGGCTATAAGGAAAAGGTTGGATTTCGCTATGATATCATGGATGAGGTAAAAGATGGTGCCTGAAAGAGATTTTTCCGTGTACAATCCCAGGCCGGCTATGAGGTAGCCGATATGGCATACGATGAGATAAGAGAATACTTTACGGATGCTTTTCTTGTTCATCATGCCGAAAGCCCCTGTGAACATGGTCATGATCGCTATGATGATGAACAGGTTGATCGTATAATCGTCCGGGATGAATATCAGGGTGAACATCCGGATCAGCGCGTAGATACCCAGCTTGGTCAGCAGTCCGCCGAAAATGGCGGCTATAGCGGACGGGGGCGTATGATAGGAGGAGGGCAGCCAGAAATACAGCGGGAAAACGGCAGCCTTGATCCCGAAGGCCACAAAGAACAGCAGGGCGGTCACCTGGACGATGCCCCTGTTTTCCACCAGCGCTATTTTCTGTGCCAGGTCCGCCATATTGAGCGTTCCGGTAAGCCCGTAGGAGATGCCTATCGCTGTAAGGAAAATGGTGGACGCCAGTATGTTCAGGGTCACATATTTAATAGCACCTTCCATCTGCATTTTCTTACCCCCGAGCGTTATGAGCACAAATGAAGATATAATGACCACCTCGAACCATACATACAGGTTGAAAAGGTCGCCGGTCAGGAAAGCGCCCTGCAGCCCCATCAGCAAAAAATGGAAAATAGGGAAATAGCCGTATTTGATACGGTTGATGCTGATGCCTATGGTAGAGAAAAGCCCTACGGCCAGCCCTACAATGGATGTCAGGAGAATGAGCGTGGCGCTGAGGGCGTCACAAACGAAAGTGATGCCGAACGGCGGTTGCCAGTTGCCCGCGTGAAGTGTCTGCGTACCGAAATTCCAGATATCTATGGCCAGTATGAGGCTAGTGATAAAGCTGAAAGTATTGCCTACCGTGCTGAGCACACGCTGTACCGTAACCCTTTGCCAGAAGAAGATCAGCAATATCGCCGTGACGAGTTGAACGAGTATGGGAGCCAGGATATAATTAGATGTCATATGTCGCCGTCATTAGTATTTAAGGAATCCAGGTCATCGGAGCCGGTCATTTGGTAAACCCGCTTTAAAAGGATGATGGCAAATGCCTGCAGGGCAAAGCTGATAACAATGGCTGTCAGTATTAAAGCCTGCGGGACAGGGTCTGCGTACACATCAGTAAAAACGGACGTGTTGGGAGCTATGATGGGCGGCTTGCCTTTGGCAATATCCCCCATCAGGAAGATCAGGATATTGGTGCCGTTACCCAGCAGCAGCAGACCGATCAGGAGCTTTACCATGCTCCTCCGGAACATCATATATATGCCGGCGGCATACAGGATGCCTACAAGGATCACCAGTAATATTTCCATTTATTTTACATTTTCTGAGATTGTGAATAAGATGGTCAGCGTTACACCTACGACAATAAGATAGACCCCTATATCAAAAAACAGGGGCGTACCTACAGAGCCTATAATGGCAACGGGCTTTTTGAACCATAAGCTGGTCATGAACGGCTTGCCCGCGAACATGGGCAGGATCCCGCTGAAGAGCGATATGGAAAGACCTATCGGGATGAGGGTTGCCGTGCTGAACCTGAAAAAGCTCCGGGCGCTTTCCAGCCCGTATGCGAAAAAGTGCAGCACGAAAGCGATGGAAGCGATCAGGCCGCCCACGAAGCCGCCGCCCGATTCATAATGGCCTCTCAATAATACAAACACTGAAAACAGCAATAACAGGGGTAGCAGGTAATTGGCTGCCACTTTAAAGATAGTGGATTTCATATCTTACTCTTTATCAGATGATTTGATCTGTAATTTTAATAAACTATATACACCCAGGGCCGCTATGGTCAGCACAATGCTTTCTATCATCGTATCGAATCCCCGGTAGTCTACCAGGATGACGTTCACCACGTTCTTTCCCTTGGCGGCCAGGTAGGCATTGTCGGCATAAAACCTGCTCACTTCCTTTTCCGCAGGCGATACCAGCGCCTGGAAGGTGATGATGGAGATCAGTGTCCCGAAGGCTACTGCTATAAGGAGATCCCTTGTTACAATGGTGGCCCTTGCATACTTCATGAAAGGAGGTAATTTGAACAATACCAGTACGAAGAGCACGGATGTCAGGGTGTCGATGGTGAACTGGGTCATGGCCAGGTCCGGCGCTCCGTAAAACACGAACATCAGGCAGATACAATAGCCTACAATGGTCATGCCGGCTATGGCTGTCAGCCTGGAGCTGGTGAATATGGTGACCATAATAGCCACAATGATGATGGAAAATACAGTGAGCTCATACAGCCTGAAGGTGGACAGGGAAGACGTATTGATCTGGATCGGCACTTCCGTAAAGAGCTTATAGCCCACCACGCAGATGATGAACAGAATAATGGTCATGATATATATGCGCAGGTAGCCGTTGTGCATTACCTGTGTATAGAAAAGCGCCAGCCTTTTGACCCCTGTTTTTAAATAGTTATATAGCTGCTCCGGCTTTACGGCATCCAGCAGCTCCATTTTCTCCTCCTGCCGGTGGGTCTGTTTCCTGAATATATACAGAGCGGCGCCGGCAAGGATGGTCAGGATGCTCAATACCAGGGTAAGGTTCATCCCATGCCACACTTTAAGGGGAAGATCGGTAAAATGGCGGGTGACGCTTAAAGTGGCGCTTTTCAGCAGGATCTCATCTGCGATATAGGGAAAGCATCCGTAGAAGATGCCCGCCACCGACAAAAGCACGGGTGGCAGCAGCAGGAATACGGATAAGGGCTTTATCTTTTCAAATTTTTCGGGAATGGGACCAACGAAAGGCTTCAGCGCTACCTGGTAGCCTGAATAGCCTATGAAAATATTGGAGATGACCGTAACGGCCGCTATGCTCCACATCAGGACAGGTCCGGAAATACCCAGGGTGCTTTCATAGATCATTTCCTTACCGATAAATCCCAGTGAATAGGGAAAGCCGATATTGGACAGCAGCGTAAGTATGCCCGCCCCGAACAGGAGCGGCATTACTTCCCTTAAGCCGCTGAGCACCGTTACGTCCCTGGTGTGGGTTTCGTGGTCTATAATGCCGGTGATCAGGAAGAGCGAGGCCTTGTAAAGCGCATGAGCCACGATGAATACCACAAGGCCCTTCAGTGCAAGGTCTGTTCCTATTCCGAGCATCATAGTGAGCATACCCAGCACCGCGATAGTGGAATAGGCAAGAATGCCTTTCAGGTCCGTTTTGTATAAGGTATTTATGGACGCGTACAGCATGGTAACGGCTCCAACGATCAGCAGGGTAGTATTCCAGTAAATATGCCCGCCGAAGGCCGGGGTAAGGCGCGCCAGGAGGTAAATCCCGGCCTTCACCATAGTAGCGGAATGGAGGTATGCGGAAACGGGGGTAGGGGCTTTCATGGCATTCGGCAGCCAGAAATGGAAAGGGAATTGCGCCGATTTGGTGAAAGCGCCCAGGAAGATCAGGGCGATGGCCGGCAGGTAATAGGGACTGTTATGCAGCAGCTCCCTGGATTGCAGCAATTCCTGTATGGAATAGGAGCCTATAATATTGCCGCTGAGGATGAGGCCCGTCAGCAGGAAGAAGCCCCCGATGCCAGTGATGGCCAGGGCCAGTTGCGCGTTCTTCCTGGACTTTTCATCTTCCGTATTGAACCCGATGAGGAAAAAGGAGCTGATGCTGGTCAGCTCCCAGAACACGATCAGGGCTATAAGGTTATCCGAAAGCACCACGCCGAGCATGGACGACATGAACATGGTCAGGTAAGCGTAAAACTTATCCGTATGCTTATTCCCGTACAGGTACTTATGTGTGTACAGGAAAATAAGGCTTCCTATGCCAGTGATCAGCAGGGTGAACATCAGGGAGAGCCCGTCTAACCGGAAGTCCAGGTTGATGCCATACTGGGGTACCCATTCCGAACGGTACACAATATCCAGTTGTTGGTTGATTTTGGTAATGAATCCTGAGAAATAGGCGAATAATGATATAGGGTACAGGGCCAGTAAAAAGAAATATTTTGATTTAATATATTTCCCGAATAATAATAATCCCAGACTTATTAAAAATCCTGCTATAACTGCCCCGAACATATATGATGAAAGTGATTTAATGGATTCTGAAAACAGACGTTTTTCAATATCTGTAAAGTTAGAATTTTATTTGCAGATATCACCGGGACACCCTAATAAAGTTTTGAAAAGTTATAAGAAAAATTTATTTTAATGTTATTGACCTGCTTACTCCCATTTAAAGGTCCTGAGCGCGATGAAGAGCGACAGCACACCCCATAATGCCAGGATGGCAAGGTCGGACTTTATCGCCCATAAGCCGGCGCCCTCGAAGGCTACGGACCGGACCGCATGGTTGTAATAGGTAAGGGGCATGATATTGGCCAGCCACTGCAGCCACTTAGGCAGGCTCTCCACCGGGAAAAAGGTTCCCGCAAGTATGAACTGCGGCAGCGTTACTATATTGGCCAGGGGAGGGATCATGGCTTCGCTCCGGGCTATCCCTGAAATGATAAAGCCATAGCTTAAAAAGGTGAACAGCGAAAATGTGCTGATGACCAGGATATCGGCAAAGGTGGCGAACCCGTTGATGAGGGTATAGTCCAGCCAGTAATACCCGATGAGGAGAATGACGGCCGTGGAGATGACCTGGATAATGATCCTGGCCACGCACTCGGCCACTATGATGATGACCGGCTTTACAGGGGTCGCCAGGAAGCGTTTAAGCACCAGGTTCTGTCTTAAATTATAGAACAGGAACGCGGTTCCGAATACCGAAGCGGCCAGCAGGGCAAAGCCCAGTTGCCCGGGCAGGATAAAGTCAATACGCCTGAGGGCTGTGATCCTGGCGGCGGGAGCCTCTTCCAGCCCGAACGGCCGCTGTGTGAGGCTTTGCTGCAAAAGCGCATAGAACAGGTTGCTCTGCCCCGGATCGAGGGTGGTCTTCACGATGGTGATGCGCGGCTGCTCAACATCACCCTGCAGGTCTATCAATGCCTCCAGCTCCTGTACCTTGAACAGGTGATGCAGCGCGGCGCTGTCCGCCCGGGGAAAGGACAGTAGCTGTATATTGGCATTCGCCTGCAATGCTTCCTGCAGCTCCGGATTGCTGGTATCGGTTACGGCGATTTTATAGACCCTGGCCGTGTTGGGATCCATAAAGCTGAACGCCAGGATAAATACCAGCGGGAAAGCAAACGAAAATATGACTGCGGTGGGGCTTTTCAGCATGGATTTAAGCGCCGCTGTAAGCAATGCCCGGAAGGCAGTGAACTGACTGTATCGGATCTTTTCTGGAGCCATCAATAAAAATATTTACGGGTGATCGGGTGGTGTGTCCTTCGTGCGGCCTGAGGACCATAAGGCTTTTCCGTACAAGCACGCGTGAAAGGCGAAGAAGCCGATGATCAGGTAGCTGCTGTATTTGCTGATGCCCGGCAGTCCGGCTGTTTTAGGCACCGCGTACACCGCAGTGAACAGGATGCCCAGGATGCTTACAATAAGCGCAGCGATGTAAAAAGGCCTGGATTTAAAGAACTGCATCATATTATTTCAGTTGTTTGAGTCTGGAAGCGTACATATAAATGAAATACGCAAAAATAAGCGGCGCCAAAGGCATGGCGATGGCCCTGATACCGCCGACATACCTGTAGCTTACCACCAGGTACAGCACACTGGCGATGAAAGCCAGGATGCTGCATACCAGGAACAGCTTATACAGCCTGGATTTGTTGCGGTTATCGAACCACGGTATCTTGTTATCGGTGTCGTTGCTCATTGTTATATTGGATCAATTGCTCAATGTGTTGAATGAAGGTATCTGTATTGTCCTGGAATACCACTTCGATATCTATGACGCCTATGTTCCTGTCAGGGAAGAGGTCTGCGTGAAGCTGCCATTTTACGGCATCCTTCCTGGTCAGCAGTATCTGGTAGTGGTCTTCGGGATAAGTATCCAGCAGTTTCCTGATGATCTCCGGCGTATATTCATAATGGTCCTTAAAGCTAATATCGATGACCACTTCTCCGTCCCGGCGGAGGTGCTCTAAAAGATGCCGGGAGTTGGCAATACCGCTTACTGCCACAATGATCTTGCCGGATGCCGGTAAGGGAGCCCCAGTCATAATGTGGACAGGAGGATAATAATTATAACGGGAAAACAGGACTTTCTGGTGCGGGCAGGGACGAATGTCACGGATAACGGCTTCCTGCTCTGGTGCGGATAAGATGCCCGGGCATTTGGTCACTATGATGTAATCCGCTCTTTTATAGCCGCCGGCGGCTTCCCGGAGGCGTCCCTCCGGCAATACCTTATCCCTGTAGAACGGGTCATCATAAGTGGTCAGCAGCACTTTGACATGCGCATCTATACGGCGGTGCTGGAAGGCGTCATCCAGCAGGATGATATCGGTCTCCGGCAGCAGCGTTTCGATCTGCCGTACGGCGCTGACCCTGTCTTCTCCTACGGTTACGGTGATGCCGGGAAACCGCTGTACGTACTCTGCCGGCTCATCTCCTATCTGGGCGGCATCGCTCCGGTGGTCTGCTACCAGGAATCCCTTTGTCTTACGTTTATATCCCCTGCTGAGGGTCACTATTTTGTAGTGTTGCCGCAACTGCTGTATCAGCCAGGCGGTGTGAGGCGTTTTCCCGGTCCCGCCGGCAGAAAGGTTGCCGATGATGACCGTAGTGACAGGAGACAGGTAGCTGGCTTTCGTACCGCTGTTATACAGATAATTACGCAGGCCGGTAATTACTTTATATAATATGGAAAATGGGTACAGCAGCATTATAGGTCAGTACGGTTGATTTCAAACGCAAATTTAAGGGATTCGCTCAGATAAGAAGCTATAAATATCGGGAAGTGGCAAGAAGCGGCCGTAACAAAAGCGGCTATACGCTGCACGCAGCATAAATATCCTTCGGGCATCCCCTGTTATAGGGATATACGGGCGGCGGCAGGTTCAAAAGGTAAAGCGGTTGACCTACAGGAGCAGGCAACCGCTTTACCGGGTATGATAATTTTTAAGACTTATTCTACGCAGGAAAAATCACCCAGGGAATATTCATCCGGGCAGCCTTTCAGGCAGGAAGATTTGCCTATAAGGGAATTGGTGATATGCGCGTTGCTGATAATGGTATCGTTCCTCACAATGCTGTTGCTGATCACGCTGCCGTTTATTTTGCTGTTCGCTTCCAGGGAAACGTGCGGCCCTATTACGGAATTGGATATCTCCACGTTCTCCCCGATAAAGCAGGGTTCGATTATAATGCTGTTCGTGCTTTTATGAGAGGCGGCTTTCAGCACTTCCTTGCCGTTCTTGATCTCCAGGATACGCTGGTTGGTATATACGGTGGCATCCTTATTCCCGCAGTCCAGCCATTCCTCTACCTGGTCGCAATAGAATTTAATGCCCTTGTTGCGCATATGCTCCATAGCATTGGTAAGCTGGTACTCACCTTTTTCCTGGATATTATTATCTATGAGGTATTGCAGCTCGTTGCGCAGGTTCTCTCCGTCCTTAAAGTAATAAATGCCTATGATGGCGAGGTCGGATACGAACTCCTTGGGTTTCTCCACCAGCTCAATGATCGCGCCGTCCTCAGCCAGCCTTACCACGCCGAATTGGGACGGGTCTTTGACCCTTTGTGTCCAGATGATAGCGTCCTTACCGGTATCAATGGTAAACTCGGCTTTGATAAGGGTATCTGCAAAAGCGATGAATACATTGCCCTGCAAGGCTTCTTTTGCTGCCAGGATAGCGTGCGCCGTTCCCAGCGGCTCATCCTGGTAATATATCTTTCCTTTGGCACCCAGGCTGTCGGCCACTTCCAGCAGCAGTTGCTCTGTCTCCTTCCCGAACGCCGGGTTGATCACGTAGGCTATTTCATCCAGCTTTTCATTACAGGTGGCGGCTATGTCCTCTACAAGTCGTTGCACGATAGGTTTGCCTGCAATGGGTATCAGGGGTTTTGCTGTGGTCAATGTGTGCGGGCGCATACGTTTGCCCATGCCGGCCATAGGTATAATTATGTTCATTCTTTTGTTTTTTTACAAGTCTCTTTTCACGGAAACGACGGGCAAAGATATTCAAAAAGTTGTTTATCTCGGAGTTTAAAAAAACGTTATTATTTTTCTGCTGAATTATTAGGCTTTATATTTGTTTTTTCAAATTAAGACTATATCTTTGGTTAAAATATTCTTATTGAAAAGAGCTCACAGTAAGTGAATTCATTTTTTACAAATTTAAATAAGCAATGAATTTTAAATTTTTACTATCTATAGCATTTTTTTGTATTGTATCGTTCGGATTTTCTTCTTGTATTAAGGATTACACATGCAGATGTACTATGACCTATTCCGGGGCTCCGGGATTTACACAAACTGAAAAGGACTATAAGGTGAGAGATACGGAAAAGAATGCTAAAAAGATATGTGAGTCAAATTCCAGGGAATATGAGCACAATGGCATACATACCAAAGAGGACTGTAAGCTGTTTTAATACAAGCCGCTTGTAATATTATATATTTGAATGAATGGGTTGCCGGTAATTACGGGCAACCCTTTATTCTTTTGATCATTTTTGTAACCCGTAGATCGAAGGTCCCATCATTGTAAAAAGGCCGGGTTATATCGTAAGAAACAAAGCCATTATAAGTTACCCATATAAGAGCTGCCTGATATCCGCCCGGAATACCCGGCACCCTAAGGGCCTTTATTGTAAGAGAGGAAACACTGCTAACTGCTCGGTCATTTTAAAAAAAAACACCGCAATAGACATTGCAGTGCGGTTAATATTAAAATATTAATATGAAGAAAAATTTAATTAAGGTTTAGACTGTCCTGTTATTATTTTCAGACCTTGTAAAGTTAATAAATTGTTTTTAGAAAAACAAGGAAATAATATAAAAAATCCGGACTATCTATAAGAAACAGGCTTCCGGGCGAGGCTGTATTACCGGTAGCGCTTATAGAGCGAATTTCAGATGGCTCCATTTCGTTGTGTTATGATCGTAATGCTCATAATATCACCGCAAAGTGCAGAGCTATCTTTGTTTCCTGCTTCCGGACAGCCAACTGATAAATTCCCGGTGGGGAGGAAAGGAATGCTAAAAAAGAAAGATAAATTGTTTCCCGGGTTCATAAATATAGGGTTCCGTCTGCGGAGCAGCATACCGGGAATGTTGGGGGTAGTGGGGATGCTTATTGATCCTTGTCAGCTTCACCTGATTCCGGCAGCTTATTACCGGCAGTGTCATCGCCGGCAGATCCTTTGCGGGACCGGTTGCGGGGATGCTTTTTGCCAGGAGTATGCGGTGGTGTATCTCCGGGCTGTGAAGAGGGCGCTTCTTCCGGCGTGGTTCGGGGAGCGGCGGTCTGATCAGCCGTGTCCGGTTGGCGTGCTTCCGTATCATCTTCCGGTGCTGCCGCCTGGTCCTGTAGAGAACGGAATACGAGGTCCTGTTGCGTTTCCAGCATCTCAAGGGCCTTCTGGGCCGCCGTCTGGCTGGCTTCTTTTTTGGCATAGCCTGTTGCGGCTACAAAAAGCTGGTTATTCACATAGATACCTACATTGAATATTTTTCTGCCGGCTTCAAATCTTTCCCATATCGTATTGAAATCCAGGCTGTAATTGTTCTTCTGGGCCCAGGTGTACAGCCTGTTCTTGAAGTTGTACTCCGTCTGTTCCAGCTCGTCAATATCCAGGAAGGTCCCGATCAGCTTACGCTTCAGGAACTTGTTGGTGGTTTCAAAGCCTTTGTCCAGGTATACGGCTCCTACCAGCGCTTCAAAGGCATTGCCGAATATATGGCTTCTGCCCAGCACCTTATCCTGCTTATTGTAACGTACCAGCTTTGGGAGTCCCATTTTTATGGCTACGGCGTTCAGGCTCTGCCTGCTGACGATCTTGGAGCGCATTTCAGTGAGGTAGCCCTCATTCTGGGTGGGGTATTTTTTGAACAGGTATTCTCCTACAATAGAGCCGATGAAAGCATCACCGAGGAATTCCAGGCGTTCGTTATTAAGGGTATCGCCGGCAGAGGACCGGTGGGTCAGCGCCATGACATAATAGGGCATATATCCGGGAATAAATCCCAGGATATTGGCCAGGGCCTTCTTAAGCACTTTTTCCTCCGGAGTGGACCCTTTAAATAATTTAAAACTGAAATTCAAAATTACTCGGCGTATTTCTTAAAGATAACAGTAGCATTATGACCACCAAATCCGAAAGTATTGCTTAATGCAGCGTTTACCGTCCTGTTCTGCGCTGTGTTGAAAGTCAGGTTTAATCTGGGGTTGATAGCCGGGTCATCTGTAAAGTGGTTGATGGTGGGCGGCACTACATTGTTCTTAATGGATAGGATAGTGGCGATGGCTTCAATCGCTCCGGCAGCACCGAGGAGGTGTCCGGTCATTGATTTTGTGGAGCTGATGTTTAAATTATAGGAGTGCTCACCGAATACTTTTTCTATAGCCGTGATCTCTGCGATGTCTCCCAGCGGCGTAGAGGTACCGTGAACGTTGATATAATCAATATCCGAAGGTTTCAGTTGGGCATCTTCCAGCGCCAGGTTCATAACATTGATCACACCCAGGCCTTCGGGGTGCGGTGCGGTCAGGTGGTAAGCATCTGCGGTCATACCGCCGCCTACCAGCTCACAGATTATGTTGGCGCCGCGTGCTTTGGCATGTTCCAGCTCTTCCAGGATGATGCAGCCTCCGCCTTCACCGAGCACAAAGCCATCCCTGTCCAGGTCGAAAGGCCGGCTGGCTGTTTTTGGATCATCGTTTCTTTCGGACAATGCCTTCATGGCATTGAACCCGCCTATGCCGGATTGTGTTACCACGGCTTCAGAGCCGCCGGTAACTATTGCGTTGGCTTTGCCGAGACGGATATAGGTGAACGCATCGATCAGACCATGCGTGGAAGACGCACAGGCACTCACGGTAGCGAAGTTGATACCCCTGAATCCATACTTCATGGATATATGCCCTGCGGCGATGTCCAGTATGAGCTTGGGAATAAAGAAAGGGTTGAACCTAGGTGTACCGTCGCCCTGGTTGTAATTGGTCATCTCTTCGATGAAGGTGATCATGCCTCCTATGCCTGAAGACCAGATCACGCCTATCCTGTCCTTATCCAGGTCCGGGTGGTCCAGGCCGGCATTGTTCACCGCTTCTGTGGCTGCGATCATAGCGATCTGGGAAAAGCGGTCCAGCTTTTTTATCTCTTTACGCTCCAGAAAGTCTTCGGGTTTGAAATCTTTCAGCTCACAGGCAAATTTGGTTTTAAATTTTTCAGCATCAAATTGTTTAATGAAATCGGCACCCGAAACGCCATTAGTCAATGCGTTCCAGTATTCTGCTACATTATTGCCTATTGGTGTCAGGGCGCCGAGGCCCGTTACTACTACTCGTTTTAACGGTAAATTCATTTACTTAATCTGATTTAATAAGATACTTGTTGCTGATATAAAAACCTGTAAGCTGATTATTTAGCCAGACCTTCCAGGTAAGCGATCGCCTGCCCTACAGTTCCGATGTTTTCAGCTTGATCATCAGGAATAGAGATATTAAATTCTTTTTCGAATTCCATCATCAATTCTACAGTATCTAAAGAATCTGCTCCAAGGTCATTAGTGAAACTTGCTTCTGGAGTGATTTCTGATTCGTCAACACCTAACTTGTCAACGATGATTTTTTTTACGCGGTTAGCTACTTCTGACATAATTTATGCTTTTAAAATTTGGTGGCAAAAATATAATTTTTAATCAAACAAGAAAATTTATTTCCTGAGAACTTTCAAATTTATATAAAATAATTCTAAAAACTAAAATTATATAAATCTCCTTACAGGCTGCAATATTAAAAATTATTTTTTCATAAACAATTATAAATTACGCGGTAATTGCTAACTTTATAGCTTAAGTGACTTCAGGATAAATCATTGCTCGCATGAATAAAAAATTACTGTGGATTATTATATATGTGTGCTGTGCTGTTACGGGATGGAGCCAGGGACTGCACTTCTCCCAGATATCGAGTGCTCCCCTGTTCCTGAATCCCTCCAATACAGGACTGCTGCCTTATGATAACTACAGGGTAGGAGCGCATTACAGGAACCAGTGGAATACGGTCCCGGTAAATTATACGACCATGGCGGCATTCGGCGACCTGCAACTGCTGAAGAACGAGAATGAGACCAGCTGGTTCGGGCTGGGTGGCGCATTCTACAGTGACAGGGCCGGCGACGGCATATTGAGCCTCAGCCAGATACAACTGTCCCTGGCGTACCATATCAAGACCAGCTATACCAGCATGCTGTCCATAGGCTTCGGCGGCTCTTATAAGCAGCGGACCCTGGACTTCAGCAAGCTCAGCTATGATGTGCAGTGGAACGGTTTTTCCTTTGACAGGTCATCTCCCAACCACGAGCCTTTCAAATACGAGTCAACAAGGTTCTGGGACCTGAGCGCGGGCCTGAACTACGCCTTATTTCCCAACGACTTTTTCTATGCCAAATTCGGCGCTGGCCTGCTGCATGTCAACAGGGCCAGCGAAACTTTTTATAACAATGATAATAAGCTGGGCTTCCGCCCTGTAGCCAGTGTAGAGATCATAGGGAAGGCTACGGAATACCTGATCGTATCTCCGGTATTGTATGCCTCCTTCCAGAAAAAAGCCTCGGACGTGGTGATCGGGAGCATGTTCTCCTACAATGCCAGCGTGCACAGCAGGTACCCCAGCATCTTCAGCATCGGGGTGTATTACAGGTGGAATGACGCCGTTATCTCCGCGCTGGGCTATGAATTCAACAAGGTTAAGCTGCTGTTCAGCTACGACATCACCACATCGGGGATGAAAGCGGCCAACAATATGAATGGCGCTATGGAGTTTTCCATTATTTACCAGGGATTATACCCTAAAAACAATGCCAATAACCGCGGCGGCTTCAACTGCCCCCGATTTTAACAAGGTTTTGGGATCATGTTTGAACAATTTTGCTCTTTTTTGTATTAATTTAAGTGAAAAAAATAATAATTTATGGAAGTAGAAAAAGCAAAAATACTTTTGGTAGAAGATGATACCAATCTGGGACAGGTGTTGAAAAATTATCTGGAGCTGCATGACTATGTGGTGGAATTGTGTAGAGACGGCATACTGGGACTGGCAGCATTTAAAAGAGAAAAATTTGACCTGTGCATCCTGGATGTAATGATGCCTAATATGGACGGGTTTACGCTGGCGGAAGAGATCAGGAACCTGGATATGGAAGTGCCTTTGTTTTTCCTATCAGCCAAAAATATGAAAGAAGACATCGTAACCGGCTATAAGCTGGGTGCCGATGACTATATTACCAAACCTTTTGACAGCGAGGTGCTGTTGCTGAAGATACAGGCTATTCTGAAACGCAACAGTGAGATAGCGGACAAAAATAACAATGTGGTGGAATACGAATTTGGTAAGTTCCATTTGAACACTAAATTGAGAATACTATCCGTGGATGATACGAAGCATACGCTGTCTCCCAAGGAGAACGCGCTCCTGCAGATGCTGTGCGAGTACAAGAACGACCTGCTGCCCAGGGAACAGGCGCTGAAGCGCATCTGGGGCAGCGATACCTATTTCAACGGCAGAAGCATGGACGTATATATTGCCAAGCTGAGGAAATACCTGAGCGCCGATGAAAGCGTCAGTATCGTGAATATACACGGCAACGGGTTCAGGCTGGTAGTAGAATAATATTTATAGGCCGACAAATGCTCTGAGACATCGTAATTGCATAAATTGCGGTGTCTTTTTATTTTATGAGAAAAATATTGACCTTAAGCACGGTTTTACTGGGCTGTCTTGCTGCTATGGTGTCAGCCTGTCAGCCGGCACCCGGAGAAATGGATACGCTGCCGTCGGTAAAGAACGGCGACCTGGTGTTTGTGGATGCCGGTTGCGGCCCTTTGTGTGATGCTATCAGCAGCGTTACGGCATCCCGCTATAACCTTCCTTTGTCCCATATGGGAATTGTGCAGATTGTTTCCAACGATACCTTTGTGATAGAGGCGGTAAGCAAAGGGGTCAGCAGGACGCCCTGGCAGACGTTCCGGCAGCGGTACCGTGATATCTATGCGGGCAGCATACGGCAGGCATCTCCCGGCTTTATAGACAGTACCCTGGAGTTCTGCCGGCGGCAGTTGGGCAAAGCCTATGACATCTATTTCTTAATGGACAATGACAGGTATTATTGTTCGGAGCTGATCTATGACGCCACGCTCTATGCAAACGGGGGTGTTCCTTTTTTTGAGCTGGCCCCTATGACCTATAAAAATCTCCGGTCGGATGCATACAATAGCCACTGGGTAGCCTATTTTGAAAAGCTGAACGCGCCTATCCCCGAGGGGCAGCCGGGGTGCAATCCCGGGGGCATCTCCTTGTCAGAAAAAATAACATTCTTTAAATTGAAATAATATGGATTTGAATATCGGAACAGCAGGCAAAGCGCTGAAAGTATCTCCGGTGGCGGCCGGTACCTGGGCGGCTGGCGGCTGGATGTGGGGCGGCAGCGATACACAGGAGAGCATCAGGGCCATACAGGCCGGCATTGACAATGGTATGACCTCTATTGACACGGCTCCCGTTTACGGGCAGGGCCTGAGCGAAGAGATTGTAGGCGCGGCGATCCGGCCGTATAACAGGGCAGATGTGCAGTTGCTTACCAAGTTCGGTATGCGCTGGGACACGCAGCAGGGCGAGCTGGCCATGCACTCTCACAAAAACGACGGCACGCCGGTAGATATATACAGGTATGCCGGCAGGGAAAGTGTGCGGTATGAGTGCGAGCAGTCCCTGAAAAGGCTGGGCACCGATTACATCGACCTGTTCCAGATACATTGGCCGGATGTAACGACACCCATCGAGGAAACCTTTGAAGAAGTGGCCCTCCTGATAAAGGAAGGTAAGATCCGTTATGCCGGTGTCTGTAATTACAACGCAGCACAACTGCAAAGGGCGATGTCCGTTTGCGAGATCGTTTCCAACCAGGTGCCTTACAGTATGCTGAACAGGAAAATAGAAACGGAATTGGTGCCTTTCTGCATAGCGCATAATGTGGGCATACTGGCTTACAGTCCTATGGAGCGGGGCCTGCTGACAGGGAAGATAAAGCCCGGAGCGGTCTTTAAGGAAGATGATCACCGGTCGCGTCATAAGCTGTTCCAGCCTGAGATCATAACCGAAGTGCAGGCTTTCCTGGACAGCATCGCCCCGATGGCGGAATCAAAGCAGATATCATTATCCCAACTGGTGCTGGCCTGGACGAAATCCCGGCCGGGTATTGCGGCTGTGTTGGCGGGAATCCGGACAGTGGAGCAGGCTATCAGCAATGCCCGTGCCATGCAGGTAGTGCTGGAGCACGAGGAGATCATGTTTATAGAGAAGCAATTGGGAAAGCTGACGCTCCCGGCTTAGCGGGCTTACGGTTATACGGGCAGCAATAAAATAACTGCCTGTCTGCTTACAGGCAACAGCCTTTTATTACGGATACGTTTCGCTGGTCTTCTGTGGTCAGAGGCCGTTTTTACTATAAAGAAACTTAGATACTGGTCATTCCGAACGGATGTGAGGGATCTCTTAGCCAGTATAAAATATGTATAAGTATGGCTTAACCTTTCAGGTTATACCATATTTTTTTGAGGCGTGCGCGGAAGAGCGCCTTGCTGATAATGGCGGGATCAGGTTCCGGCAGGGGACCTTCATAGGGCAGGCCACGCCTGATATAATATCTGTTGAAGGTGGACTGGTTGATGCCCCATTTGTGTAAAAACTGCTTTCTGCCGTCATTCTTTTCGATCCGTAGCGTGGATTTCGCCTGGAAATGATAGATCCGGCTTTGTCCCACTCCCCTGAATTCCCGGCAGCCGGCATGCCATAATTTCATGGCAAAGTCATCATCGCTGCTCATACCGGGAGACAGTTCTGTGCTGTAGCCGCCCACCAGCGTCCATAATCTCTTGCTGACTATGGTGGGCGGCCAGGCGGAACCGTACCAGTCCGCTTTGGAATGCCCGCTGAAATGGCTCAGCAGCTCTGCTTCGCGGAAGGTGCTGATGTCGGTGCCGTAATCGGCGTGTATCACACAGGGGTTGCCGGTATCCCTGGGCTCGATAAGCGTACCGGACAGCATGAAGATATCATCGGGCAGCGAGCGGATGACCCGGAGCAGGTGGCTGTCCCAGCCGGGGCACACATACATGTCATCGTTCATATATACAATATATTCGGCAGTGGCGAGCGTGGTCGCCAGGTTGACGGCAAAGCAGATGCCTATATTGGTATCGCTGTGTGTATAGGGTATATTGTTGCTGCGCAGGTAATCAATAGTACCATCACTCCCGTCGTTGGCATGTACGATGATCTGGTGCGGATATTGAGAGTTCTTTTGCAGGCTTTCGATACAGGCTTTTAGATACGGCAGGTTATTCCAGGAAGGGATAAGGATGGAAAACATATACTATCGGTTTAATAAAAAAAGCAATCTATACGGAATAGATTGCTAAAGTAGAGAAAAAATCAGGATGGAAACCCTGTTCCTTTCTTTATTTTGTCTTTTTGGTCTTACGCTGGAAGGTCATCAGGTGCTTTTCTCCCGAATAGAACATCAGCCTGTCATTCTCAAGGGTGTAGGTCAGGTTCTGCGTATTCAGCAACCTTGCATAATGGTTGGCAATATCATTGACAACAAGATCCACGCATCCTTTCATCGTGCTGGTGACCCCGGAGAATTTCATCGTGTTCTTGAACATTTCCATATGGCCGCTGAAGTGATTACAGCCGTCATAGCCGTATATCTGGCCGGTATTTTTGTCGAAGGTGATGTAAGAATACAGGCTCCTGATGGTCATCAAGGTTGTATCATATTTGTATAATGCCCAGTCATAGCTGCTCAGGTAGTCAAACTCACGGGAAGCGGGCTGCCTGGAAAAGGACATCACGTGCCTGCCGTTCCTGTAAAAAAGCAGGTAGATCCCCGACAGCTCATAGGTGAGGTGGTTGTCTGAGAAAGCGTTCCTGAACCGGCTTTCGAGATCCATTTTGTCGGTGCAGGCCATCATCGTGCCGGCTACCGGTCCTACGTTCAGTGTTTTGTAGTTGACCGTAAAAGCACCGAAGTAGTTATTGCATCCCCCGAAAAGCAATATCCTGCTGGCAGGTCCGTCAAGGGTCATATACAGGCCCTGGTCGCTTACATCCTGTTCGCTGAAGTAGGTAAGATACCATTTTACATTCTGGATGCTGTCGAAAGAGCGGTGCGCGGGTGTGGCTACCAGCTCCTTGGACACTACTTTTACAAGTTTGTACGTATGCCTGTTGATGTCGTTGGTGCCTTTGGCCTTGGTCCTGTCCACCAGCAGCTCATACCGGTAGCCTTCTTCATAGTCAAATCCTTCTATCGGGGCGTACAGCGTGGACCAGTCCTTGTAGTTGTTCAGCTTTACCCAGAGGCATTCCTGCTCCTGGTCGCTGAAGCAGGCCGTTTTCTGTTCTTTTACTATTACTTTGATATGTTCGGCAAAAGCCTGGATGCCTGAATTAACGGTCAATCCTATTGCCAGTAATATGCTTGTGAATTTCATAATAGCTATGGTTGTTATTTAGTTAATGCTGGTGTAAATTAACTAATTATTTATGTAAAATAATAATATTTCCCTGAAAAAACTTGCATTAAAAAAGCTGCACCTGTTATCGGGTGCAGCTTTTAATTATGTGATGCGGCTGAGCTTATTTGATCAGGCCGGCAAAATATTTTACGGTACGCACCAGCTGGGAGACATAAGACATTTCATTGTCATACCAGGAAACTACCTTTACCAGTTGCGCGTTGCCTACAGTGACCACTTTGGTCTGGGTAGCGTCAAACAGGGAGCCGTAGCTGATACCTATGATATCTGCGGAAACGATCTCATCGACATTGTAGCCGAAAGATTCGTTGGCTGCCGCTTTCATAGCTTCATTGATCGCTTCAACGCTTGCCTTTTTAGAAACGATGGCTGTTAATTCTGTCAGGGAGCCGGTAACGGTAGGAACGCGTTGCGCGCCGCCGTCCAGTTTGCCTTTCAGCTCTGGCAGCACCAGGCCGATGGCTTTTGCGGCGCCGGTGGAGTTGGGTATGATGCTTTCAGCAGCGGCACGTGCACGGCGAAGATCGCCTTTGGGGTGCGGCGCGTCCAGTGTGTTCTGGTCGTTGGTATAAGCGTGTACGGTTGTCATAGAGCCTGCAACGATCCCGAAGCTGTCATTCAGTACTTTGGCCATGGGAGCCAGGCAGTTGGTCGTACAGGAAGCGCAACTGATCACTGTTTCAGAGCCGTCCAGTATTTCATGGTTTACGTTATAGACCACTGTTTTCAGGTCACCTGTCGCAGGAGCGGAGATCACTACCTTCTTGGCACCGGCCTGTATATGAGCCTGTGCTTTTTCCGCATCTGTAAAGAAGCCTGTACATTCCAGCACTACATCAACATCATGAGTACCCCAGGGAATATCGGCAGGGTTCCTTTGAGCGTAAATCTTTATTTCATGTCCATTCACTATGATTGAGTTGTCCGTATGGGTGACTTCCTGACCGAAACGGCCCTGAGCTGTATCATACTTTAATAAGTGCGCTAAAACCTGTGGTTGTGTCAGATCGTTTATAGCTACAACTTCGATACCGTCCATTTTGTAGATTTGACGGAAAGCTAAACGGCCAATTCTACCAAAGCCATTGATGGCAACTTTTACTTTACTCATGATATGGAGCAATTTTTTGAATATGTGATGTAATAATTGATTTCGGCTGCAAAGCTAAACAATTATTATGAGAATAGCATGTAATGCAGTTGTAATTTATGCCGGCGGCCGCTTACTGCTCATAGGTCTGCAGTACCAGCAGCCCGTCCCTTGTTTTAGGCTCGAACCAGGTGCTTTTGGGCGGCATGACATTCCCCGAATCGGCTACTTCAAAAAGTTCCTGTATGCTTACGGGGTAGCAGGCGAAAGCTACGGCGGCCTCTCCGTTGTCCACCAGTTCCTGCAGGGCCCTGATGCCCCTGATGCCCCCTACGAAATCCAGCCTGGGATTGCTCCTGGGGTCTTCTATGCCTAAGATGCCATCCAGGATATTGTTCTGGAGTATATTCACGTCCAGGCTGTTGAGCACATCACCGGGATAAGTACCCTCGCGGGCTATCAGCTCATACCAGTTGCCGTCCAGGTACATGCCGAAGCGGTGCCGGGCGGCGGGCTTATAGGTACCGCTTTGGTAGACGGTGACCGTAAATGTTTTGCTGAGCGCTTCCAGGAAAGAAGTCACCGTATGCCCGTTCAGGTCCTTCACCACACGGTTGTAATCCATGATCAGCAGCTCGGACTCGGGAAAGAATCCTGACAGGATCACCTTAAACGGGTTATCGGCAGCGTCTGCGTGCCGGGCATTGAGCTTGGACAGCGCGGCGGAACGATGATGGCCGTCCGCGATATAGGAATGCGGCATATCCCTGTCGAAGATATGCTGCAGGTCGCTGATGACAGATGTGTCATTAATTTTCCATATCCTGTGGGTGATGCCATCGTCCGCTACAAAATCATACAGGGTATCATGATGCTGCTTCCAGTTGTTCAGGATGTCTGTAACGGAAGGAATATCCCGGTAGGCCAGGAAAATGATGCCTGTCTGCGCCCTGGTGGTATTGATGTGGTTGATACGGTCGCTTTCCTTATCATGCCTGGTCAGCTCGTGTTTCTTTATCAGTCCTTTGTTATAATCGTCTATGGCCGTGCCGCATACCAGCCCGGTCTGTACATGGCCGTTCATGGTGAGCTCATAGATAAACATAGCGCTGTCCGTATCCTGGACCAGCACGCCTTCCTGTATCATGCGCTGCAGGTTCTCATAGGCTCTTTTATAAACTATTTCGCTGTGGATGTCTGTATATTCCGGCAGGTCTATCTCTGATCTTGTAACGTGGTAAAAATGGTAGGGGTTATCTTTCTGCACCGCTGCCTCTTTGGTATTGACCACATCATAGGGCAGGGTTGCGACTATTTTGGCATATGTATTCAGGGGGCGTAATCCCTTAAACGGAAAAATTTTTGCCATACTTTAAAATTGTGATTTTTAGAGAATGGCAAAAATAGTGAAGTTTTTATATTTATTGACTTTCGAAATGGATTTCGGTTATTTTATAGTCATTATTTTCCAGTTTCAGGCTCAGATAAATGATATATTTATTTTTAGCCGAACGGTAATCTGAAATGAGAAAAATAATATTCTTATTATTGGGATTACTGTGTTTTAATAATTTGTAATACGTAGGCGGCTCCTTATCCAACTGCTGCTTGAGAATAACTACCGCCTGTGATTTACTATAAATGGATTTTTGCTGGTTGAATGATAAATCAACGTTATTGCTTAAGTGATTTTTTATATGTTCTACACTTCCTTTGCTAAAGCTGGTATTGATATCACTTATTATATCCTGGTCGCCTGCACTCCACCCATTAATGGTAAATAAAATCGTATATATTATTAAAAGACAATATACTCTGATTTTATTCATTTTTAAGCCTTAAAAATAAATTTTAGAAAATACTGGATAATATAGTACATACAATAACTGTACCAAATTATTCACAAAACAGATAATATATTGAAGAAGAGGTGGGTGTTATTTGATTCCCTTTTCCTTCATAATATTATTCATCCATCTTAACAGTATGAATCCAAGCGCGGCGGAGATCAGCAAAAGACCGAAGTTCACCAGGAAGAAATGCATCTTGTTTTCGTAATTGTACCAGGTCTTGGCCAGCATTCCGGACAGCTTATTGCCGATAGATGTGGAAAGGAAGAAGCCGCCCATCATCAATGCCGTGATCCGTACGGGGCTGAGCTTTGACACAAGCGACAGTCCCATAGGGCTCAGGAACAGCTCGCCTACGGTGATAACTCCATAACAGGCTATTAACCACAGGGCTGACACTTTAACAGCGCCATGATCGCTGGCATACACCGCGCCAACCATTACCAGGCAGGACAATGCCGATATCAGCATGCCCCAGGCTATCTTGGCAGGTGTGCTGGGCTCTTTGCCTCTTCTCCTGAGGAAGCTGAAAAATGCCACGACAAGCGGGGTCAGGGCCACTACCCAGAAGGGGTTGATGGACTGGAAAAGTTCCGTATTGGCAGTTGCGATGACGCTGCCTTCCGCAGGTAGCTGCTCCCCGGGAATATTCCTGAAATAGACAGGATAATCAAAGGTTTTCATGACCTGACCGTTTTCGTCCTTCATCTGGGCGAACTGATGGTCGTAGCGTATCACGCTATCCTGCTTATATACAATGGTATCTGCAAGAGAGAGGTACCTGGCAGCATCCCCGGTGGTCCCGGTCACTTCGCGGTTCGTATAATTTTTAGCCCAGTCTGTCAGGATCGTTCCGTTCTGCTTGAATACCGCCCAGAACATGATGCTTACCGCAAAGATGGATAATAAGGCCGCTACCGGGCGCTTATCGGTTGCAGCAGCTTTCCAGTAGAGGGAAACAAAGAAGAAGATCACCGGTATACAGGCGAAGATGAATGCATCATCGCTGTTGCTGCCGATCAGGTTGGCAGGATTGTTGAACAGGTAAGATAAGGTTTCCGGCCGCGAGAAGTCCACTAATGAGAAATCAAAAGGATACATCCATCCTATAACGCCGGCGATGATGCTGGGCAGGAATACTACGGAGAAGAGCCTGCCGATACTGATGTCATTCGGTGACGCCGGCTTAAGCACATTGGCGGCCCGGTAGTGATTGAGCCCGATACCAAAGATGATCAGCCCGGCAAACATACCCACGCCCGCCGTTATAAAAGCGTAATCCCAGCCAAACTTATTCCTCATAAAGGCAGCAATGATATTGCATATGAAGGCACCTATATTGATGCCCATATAGAAGATATTGAAGCCCGCGTCCTTTTTGTCCCTGTATATATCGTTGGTATAGAGGTTCCCGAGCAATGTGGATATGCTGGGTTTGAAAAAGCCGTTACCTATGATAACCAGGGCCATCGAAATATAAAAGGCTTCGATCCCGTCCATCGCAAAGCCGATGTAGCCCAGGCCCATGAGCGTTCCCCCTATGAACACAGCGTTGATGTACCCCAGCTTACGGTCTGCGAGAAAGCCGCCGAGAAAAGGCGTGAGATACGTAAGCGCTATATAGGTGCCATACAAACTGTACGCTTCTTTCGGATCAAATCCCATGCCGCCTTTATCCTTGCTCTCTATCATATACAGCACAAAGATGCCCAGCATCAGGTAGTAACCGAAGCGTTCCCACATTTCTGTAAGGAATAAATACGGTAATCCTTTGGGGTGTTTGGAGTTTGTAGGTGCATTATTCATAGGTTCTGCTTTTTTCGACCCCGCAAAATACATTAATTTAGTATTATTAACAATACCGGGTCCAAATTAAATCCCCCTGTCGTGCAGCACGGCAGGGGGATTTGATCAGGAGAGCGTTACGGGATTAACGGATAAGGGTGATATTGCCCTTTTTAGTGGCGGAAGTTCCGTCGCGGAAGGTCACTTCCAGCGTATAGCCGAAAGCGTCCATTTCCTGAGGTACGCCGTTGTAGGTGCCGTCCCAGCCTTCGTTCTTGTCACGGGTGGAAAAAACAAGATTGCCGAACCTGTTATATATTTTGAAATCAATGGTTTCGATATTGTAGCCTTTTACATATACCTTATCGTTCGTGCCGTCTCCGTTCGGGCTGAAGCCGGTAGGAACATCGGCAAGGTTATGTACTATGGCCTGGATATTTTTACAGGTAACATCCTCACAACCGGCTTCATTTTTGACGGTCAGGCATACCTTGAAGGTCCCCGAGTTATAAAACTCGTGATAAGGGTCCTTCTCTGAGCTGGTCCTGCCGTCGTTAAAATCCCAGTGGAAAATATCGCCGCCTTCGCTCTGGTTAAGGAACTGGGTGCCCTTATTGGGTTCGGGGGTGATTGGCGTATAGCTGAACAGCGCAGTGGGCTTGTCATATACATTCACCTTTATGCTGGCCGTATCATTGATATTACACGTGCTGGGGTTGTTGGCTATCAGGGTTATGGTATAGGAGCCCGGGGTCGTATAAATGTGGCTGGGCGTAGCGTCATTGCTGAAGCTGCCGTCCCCGAAGTCCCAGGTGTAGTTCCTTGCATTGACATAGGTGGGATTGAAGAATACCGGGTCGTTGATGCAGGCCAGCTCTACGGGCGGCAGGTCTACGCTGACCAGGTTATTGATGATCGTTAGGTTTTTGCTGATCACCACGGGATTGTTACAGGCTAAAGGATGCTCTATTGTCAGGGTTATGGTATAGGTGTCGTAGCCGGGATAGGTATGGGTAGGCGGATTACGTCCTACGAATGTAGTATTATCCCCGAAGTCCCACCTGTAAATGGCCTGGTTGGGATTCAGCTGTGAGGTCAAAGTGGTCAGGTTGGTGAAATTGACATCGAACGAGTAGCAGGTATCTTCCCGGGTATAGCTGAAGTTGCCCCTGATAGAGTCATTCCTCACCTGGATCTGCAGGTAAGTGGTGTCCCATTCAACGCAGGCCCCGGGATTATGGGCAATAAGCCTTACCGTGTATGTGCCGGCGGTAGGATAGGTATAGGATGGGTTGGCCTGTGTGGAGGTTGCGCCGTTATGGCCGAAGTCCCACCTGTATTGCGTGGCGTTGACAGAGCTGTTGTTGAAATTGACGGTGAATGGCGCGCAGCCGCTGTTGCTGGGTGCGGGTGTGGCCTGTGCCACCACCTTGGTAAAGCCGAATGCTATTTTGACAACCCCGATGTTACAGTTGAGGCTGCCGTTCACTGAAGAGTAGGCGCCGGGTGTGGAAGGGAAGGCCGTTCCGCCGCCGCAACTGGCACACATGGCCTGGTAGATCACGCCATGAGGATCAAACCGGCTGGTGCCGCCGTCCACGTGCTCGCCCCTGTTGAAGGCGCCGAAGAAAGAGCCGTACAGCAGGCTTTGAGCATCTTTGGCAATGACTATAAAATAAAAGTCGCTGCCGTCCGTGTTAGGCTGGAGCGCGTCCTGGGTCACCGGCAGTCCTGAAGTGGTGCTGCCGGGGGTGATGGTATTGCCGCCCCAGCCGGACACATATACATTTTCACAGGTATCTACCAGCATCGCTACCAGGGAAATGTTAGGAGTAGTCCTATTGCCATTTCCGAATACCGTGGAATAAAATGTGGTGGTAAATGTGTTATTAAGTTTATGGATGAACTGCGGAGAATTGGGATTGGAAAACGGTGCGTTGACCACAGGGTAAGCGCCCGTGGTCTGCCCCATTACGTAAACGTTGTTGTTACCGTCCACCTGGATGCCGTAGCACTGGTCGTAACCGCTGGTGCCGATATAAGTGGATTTGAGCAGGGGATAGTTCCCGGAATTCTGGAATTTGACAATGAAACCGTCAGACAGCCCGCCTGAATTGGAAGTATTGATGCTGCCGGACATAGTGCCGGGATGAAAATTCGTGCTCTGGGTACCGCCGGCAATATAAATATTCTGCTGCTGCTTATCCATGGTGATCACATAGGCTGCATCTGTACTGTCGCCACCTATAAGAGTGGAGTATATGAGCTGGCTGAGTCCTGGGTTGAACTTGGTAAATATACCGTCCTGCAGGCCGGAAAGATTTCTTTTGATACCGTTGGCAGTAGTTGGAAAATTGGTGGATTGTGTGCTGGCTACCACATAGATATTACCGCTATTGTCCACGATCACCTCGCTCCTAGAGTCATCACCGTAATTGTACTTGAGGGAGTTTTGGTTGGCGTTGAAGCCGAGGGATACATTAATACCATCGGCGCCGGACCCGCCGAGGTAGGTACAGGCTACCAGCGCTGAGCCGGTAGGATTCAGCTTTGTAACGAACAGGTCGGTTATGCCGCCGCCGTAGGCAGGCTGGAAAGAGCCTGTAGTTGTCGGGAAGTTGCCGGACTGGGTTTTACCGGCAATAATAAGGTTGCCGCCGTTGTCCACGACCAGGCTGTGGGGGAAATCATCAGAGTCGCCACCTATATAAGTAGAGTATATCAGGGTAGAGCCCGCACTGTTGAATTTAGAGATGGTAATATCCCAGTTCCCTCCTGAAAAGAAAGCACGGTAGGCACCGCTCGTGGTAGGGTAGCCCAGCCCGTTGGCGATACCGCCCGCATACAGGTTGCCCTGCGGGTCGTAGGTGGCTGTGAATCCCCAGTTGTCGGCGGTGGACCCGCTAAGGGATGCAAAGACCATCACGGGATCTATGATCAGGTCATATTGTTTGTTATATCCTTTGGGGAAGAAGAACCTGACCTCGTTATCCTTTACTTCATACTGTGCCGGCACGGTCTTTTTTTCGCCGTTGATGACCTGGTAGGAATAAGGAGCCATTTCTATGACGTTGCCCACCGATGTTTTGATGACGAGCTGACCCTGGTCGAGCGATATACCGTCGGTTCCGTTGAACTGCATCACGATCCTGGAGGGATTGCCCTGCGGGCGGACGATAAAATCGTATTTAAGCTGCTCGTTCTCCGTATAATATTTGACATCTATATTATCGTAGATGTTCTGGTACATTACCACGCCGTACAGGCTGACATTGCTTTTCCAGCGTTTTGGGTCCTGTCCCAGGAAATAATTATGATAGTAAGGCTGCTTCTGGGCGGCCACGATGGTCGCATCCGGATTAGCGTTTTTCCAGGTCATATTATAATGATGGAAAAGCAGCTCGCCGCTTTTGATCTTCCCGAATTTCCAGTCGTGCATCTTTTTGCTGTTCTCCTTATCGCCTATCCGGTAAGTGATCCCGGTTTGCTCCAGGAAGATATCCGCATTTTTGTGCAGGCCCTTGAACCTGAAAGGATGCTCCCACTGTCCTTCATTGGGCACGAAAAGAACGGGCGCGGCCTTTTCGTGCGTATGTTCTCCGCCTTCGTGGCAATAGCCTCTGGTACCGGGATGTACCAGGAAGGAGAAGAAGGTTATAAATAAAAAGAAGTATATTTTATTCATGTGCTTATATTATATATAATTTTCAGGAATTTTAAATATGAAGTTATGGCATTTTGACGATAATTTCAATTTTTGCAGGTAAAAATGTACACTGCTGCGGGTATTGTGACAATAGGGGAAATCAGGACGGGACCTGCAACATAATCTCATAGGGTACAATTTGTTATGTGAATTGTTTTTGATAAATTCGTGCATATGAAACAGCTTATGATCAGATATCTTATACTGCTTGTCGCCCTGTCGGGAGGCATATTGTCATCCGTCCGGGCCCAGGTATCCAGGGACGCGGCGATCAGCCTGCTTTTTGATCAGGATATGTACCTGAAAATTGTGGAAAGCTACTCGGCCGATACGTCCGGGCTCAGCGGGGAGTCGTATAAATATATCGGAGTTGCCTATTATTTGTCGGACAGGAGCGATACGACGGCCATTCACTTCCTGGAGAAAGCCCTGTCCAGGGAATGCAGTAACCCCGATATGGTGTATTATTATCTGGGGCAGTCCTGTCTTTTTGCCAAAGATTATGTACGGGCCAAATCGTATTACAGGCACCTGCTCCAGCGGAATCCGCGTCATGCCGGGTCGTATGTGGGGCTCGGGTATTGTATGCTGGGCGAGCATAAGACGGACCAGGCCTGCCAGATGTTTGAGAATGCCTATGTGATAGATAATAAGCATATCGGCGCTAATTTTAACCTGGGCATATACAGCGACGATCCTAAGAAATGCAGGGCCTACCTGGGAAATGTATTGAAAAGTGCAGATTCCACAGATCACTATTTTGTCCGGAGCCTCTACTACCTTGCCCTGATGGATATGGAAACTAAGGCCTACGCAGACGCTGACAGGCGGCTGTTGCTGGCGAAGCGCCTGGCGCCGGAAGACAGCGATATTCTCGAGGGTATCATACAGTCATTGTACAGGCAGGAAAGGTATGCCGCCGCTGAACCTTATAAAAAGGAATTGTACCGCATGTATGCTGATACCGCTATGGCCCGGGAGCTGAAGGAGACCTTCTTCCTGGATGAGTTCAGCTATAAAAAATACAGGGTCGTGGTAAAGGAAAGCTTTGAGTCTGGAAATGCCATGGCCGGGGCTGTCAAGCTCGTTTTTAATGTTTATAATGAATACGGCCGCCTGCTGTACAGGGTACGGCTGGAATATGCGGCGGCTGACGGAAGTGCAGGGGGAACAGCTCCTGCAGGGCTTTGCCTGTACCAGGCGCTTGATAATGATACCCGCATCCGCCATGGTGGGCTGTTTGCCGCAGGCTATGACTATGGCAACGTCAAGGCGGCGGTGATGGACATTCTGAGAAAGAAGCATACCGCTCACTTTTCCGCCCGGTAGCCTGTCCTGTTTTATTTGCGGTAATATTGCTTACTTTTGTCGAGCTAAAAATATTGCTGCTTAGACCCAAAAATACGGTAAATTATTCTGGTGAGTACCTATGCTACATATACCATAAAGAACCTGGAAGTAATGACCGGCATTAAAAGCCATACTATCAGGATATGGGAGAAGCGTTACGGTATCCTGCAGCCCGGCAGAAGCGATACGAATATCCGCTTTTATACCAACGAGGACCTGAAAAAGCTGCTGAATGTAAGCTTTCTGAACCAGCATGGTCTGAAGATATCCAGGATCGCGGAAATGTCGGAAGAAGAGATACGGCTTAAAGTGCAGGCCCTGAACCTGTCGGAGTTCTCTGATGCCACGCTTATAGAAAGCCTGATGGTGGCTATGATAGAGCTTAATGAATCCCTGTTCCGGAATGTATTGCATACGGCTACTTTAAGGTACGGGTTCGAGCAGGTGGCAGTACTGGTGATCTTTCCCTTCTTTCAGCGTATAGGCATTATGTGGCAGACCGGGGTCATTAACCCCGCCCAGGAGCATTTTGTCAGTAATATCGTCCGCAACATGATCATAGGGGCTACGGAGGCCCTCGACTACCATCCCGATCCTGCCCTGAAAAAAGTGGTGCTGCTGCTGCCGGAAAGCGAGCTGCACGAGATCGGCCTTTTATTCTATAATTACGTGCTGCGCATACATAACTACCCGACGCTGTACCTGGGGCAGATAGTGCCGCTGGATAGTATGGAGCGTATCCTGGAGATCACCACCCCCGATGCTCTCATCTGCTCTGTGACCAATGCGTTGAATGCCGGTGATATAGACATCCTGATCCGTCGGATAGCAGTGACCTATAAAGGTCCTGTGTTTGTCTGCGGCAGTGCGCTGTCTGCCTGTGAAGCCCCGATGCCGGCTAATGTAAGCAGGTTTTCGAGAGCTGCGGAGCTGCTGCAGCTCCTTGCCGCGCTTTAAGCGTCTTCCCTGTTAAATCTCCCATGCTATTCAGTGATGTTGTTGATTGTTCCGGCTGTACGATAGCGGCTATGCGGTCGTGAGGTTGCAGGAACAGAACGCCAGGCAACGAAGCAGGCCCCGGGCAGCGGCTTTTTTACTTCACAACCTTTTATCATGGATATGCTCCGCTGAGGAGTGTCCTCCCTGCGGGCGATTGACTGCTTTTGCCACAAAGGTACCGAGGGGGCCGGTCGTTCCGAACGGATGCGGGGCACTCTTATATAACCGGTAGCCTATAATGGCTTTGTTTCCTATATAGCAGATAGCCAGTTACTTGATAATATGGATTGCCGGTGATCGAACACAGCCGTATAATGCAGGTGACAGGCCGGTTGGGGGCAACCCTGTACGATCTTTTTTGCCAGTATAAATTTTTATTATAAAATATTTTTGTCTGTAATTATTTTGTTTAACTTTGTTTATTAAATATTAAACAAAATGAATATTAAGGGGCGGAGAAAAACAGCGATTGTCATTGGGGCCGGCTTTTCCGGTATCACAGCAGCCGCTGCTTTGGCCGCTCAGGGTTGGGAAGTGCAGGTGCTGGAAAAGAACAGCACGCCGGGAGGCAGGGCGCGTGTGCTGAAGAAGGACGGCTTTACTTTTGACATGGGTCCCAGCTGGTATTGGATGCCGGAAGTGATCGGCAGCTATTTTCAGCGCCTGGGTACTTCTGTGGAGGACCACCTTGATCTTAAGAGGCTGGATCCTTCCTACCAGGTTATTTTTTCAAGGCATAACACGCTGGAAGTGCCGGCAGATATGAGCGCGTTACGGGAACGCTTCGAAAGCCTGGAGCCTGGAGCCGGCCGGAAGCTGGACCGGTTCCTCAGGGAAGCCCGGCTGAAATACGAGAAAGGGATGGGGGAGTTTGCAGCGAAGCCTTCGCTTTCCATACGTGAATTTGCCCGCTGGAATCTTATCCGTGCCGCTGTCCGGCTGGACCTGTTCCGCTCTTTTTCCGCTCATGTCAGGTCTTACTTCAGGCACCCGGAATTATTACAGTTGTTGGAATTCCCGGTGCTTTTTCTCGGCGCGATGCCCAAACATATTCCTGCCTTATACAGTATGATGAATTATGCGGACCTGTCCCTGGGGACATGGTACCCGATGGGCGGCTTCGGGAAGCTGGTAGAAGCCATGGTAACCGTTGCGGAATCCAAAGGAGTGAAGTTCATGTATGATGTGGACGTCCGGGAGCTTACGCCCGGCGACGGGTCTGTAGAGCGCGTCCTGACCGGTAAAGGTGTCTTTACGGCCGATGTCATTATCAGCTCAGCAGATTATCATTTTACGGAGCAGGTGCTGCTGCCCCCGGCTTACCGTAATTATAGCGCATCCTATTGGGAGAAGCGTGTCATGGCGCCTTCCTGCCTGCTCTACTATATAGGGGTCAGTAAAAAGATAGGTCGCCTGCGTCACCACAACCTGTTCTTTGAAAATAGCTTTGATGCCCATGCAGCATCCATATATGAAAGGCCGGCTTATCCCCGTAATCCCCTCTATTATGTATGCTGCCCTTCCAAAACGGATGACAGCGTAGCCCCGGAAGGAATGGAGAACCTTTTCCTGCTGATCCCGGTAGCGCCCGGACTTGAAGATACGCCTGCCGTCAGGAGCTCGTACTTTGAGCATATCATGGCAAGGCTGGAGGCATATTGTGGCGAGCCTATAAAGGAGCATATCATAAGCTATACCGATTATGCAGGTGAAGATTTTATAAGGGATTACAACGCTTATAAGGGCAACGCCTACGGGCTTGCCAATACGCTGCGGCAGACGGCGCTGCTGAAGCCCGTGATAAAGAACAGGAAGCTTGATAACTTATATTATACCGGCCAGCTGACCGTTCCGGGACCGGGAGTACCGCCGGCTATACTTTCCGGTCAGCTGGTAGCCGATTATATTATTGCCTACACGAAAAGATCGCACTATGAAACTTCTTTATGACCTGATTTCCGAAGAGTGCAGTAAAAATATCACCAGGCGTTACAGCACTTCCTTTTCGCTGGGGATAAGATTCCTTGCAAGAGAATTCCGGGGTCCCGTTTATGCCATTTACGGCTTTGTCCGGCTGGCGGACGAGATCGTGGACTCTTTTGAAGGTTTTGAGCAGGAGGCCATGCTCCGGCAGCTGGAAAAGGATACGTACCGGTCCCTTGAAGACCGTATCAGCATCAACCCTGTCCTGAATGCCTTTCAGCGGGTGGTCCATAGGTATGATATAGACACGGAGCTGATCGCTGCTTTCCTGGAAAGCATGGCTATGGACCTCCAAAAGCAGGTATATACCAGGTCGCTGTATGAAAAGTATATATACGGCAGCGCGGAGGTCGTAGGGCTGATGTGCCTTAGGGTATTCTGCCGCGGGGACGGCCAGTTGTATGAGAGGCTGAGACCCGCAGCGATGAAGCTGGGCGCCGCCTTCCAGAAGATCAATTTCCTGAGGGATATCAGGACGGATTATGAAGGCCTGGGGAGAATGTACTTTCCGGGAACGGATTTCGGTAATTTCTGCAATGCTCAAAAAAGCAATATTGAAGCGGACATCGCAGCGGATTTTGCGGCAGGCTATGAAGGCATCAGGCAATTGCCTGCTGACGCAAGGTTCGGCGTTTACCTGGCCTATGTATATTATAAGCGCCTGTTTAAAAAGATACAGGCCATACCCGGAGAACGGATACTGCAGGCAAGGGTCCGCATACCGGACTACCAGAAAATATATCTGCTGTTCAGCAGCCTTACGAAAAGCAAACTTAATCTGATCTGATCATGAAAAGGTGGTTCTTATTATGCCTGGCTATAATGGCTTGCCTGTCCGCCCGGGCAGGCGGAACGGGGTCCCTGCAGGAGCTGTTCTTTAACGCGGGAACGGATGTCGGCATCCGGAAATTCTACCAGGCGGCGCAGGGTGCCGGTGATAGCCAGGCCCTGACCCGTGCGTACAAAGGCGCGGCAACGGCCATGTATGCAGGTGTGGCGTCTTCGGTAGCAGACAAGCTAAGCTATTTCAGAGCTGGCAGGAAGCTGCTGGAAAGCGCTGTGCAGCAAGACCCGGACCATGCGGAGATCAGGTTCCTGAGGCTGGCGGTACAGGTGAAGGCGCCCGGCATCCTGGGTTACAGCGGCGATATACGGGCAGATGCCGATCTTATTATCCGGGCCCTGGAGCAGGGCAGGGTATCGTCCGGGACCGCTTTCTGGGAGCAGGCAATATCGTTTATGTTGGGTAGTGGCGGGCTTACGGCTGCGCAAAAGCAGCGTTTACAAAAAATGCAATGAATAATGATGCAGTATGTGATTACAGTCGATACTTCGGACAGGGAAACCGGTATCATGGAAAAGATAAAAGCGCATGAGCTGGGTGTCCTGCACCGTGCGTTCTCCGTTTTTATCTTTAACAGCAGGAACCAGATGCTCCTGCAGCAGCGGGCGCACGAAAAGTACCATGGCGGCGGGTTATGGACCAATACCTGCTGCTCTCATCCGCTGCCCGGTGAGAATGTGCAGCAGGGAGCAGACCGTCGACTGGCGGAGGAGATGGGTATGGCCTGCAGGCTGCGGCCGGAATTTTCCTTTATCTATAAAGCCAGGGTAGAGAACGGGCTGACGGAGCATGAGCTGGATCATGTATTTATCGGCTATAGCGACCAGGACCCGGTGCCTGATGCGGCAGAGGTCAGGGACTGGAAATGGGTGGATATGGAATGGCTGCTGGAGGATGTCAGTCAGCGCCCGGAGCTCTATACGGTCTGGTTTAAGATAATGCTGCCCCGACTTTTGCCGGTAGCCGGTATACAGGTACTGGATGCGTGAATTTTATAAATATTAAAATGTTACAGGATATGATCGCGCTTTATTTATTGCTGACCCTGGGGGTCTTTGTGGTGATGGAAGGCATTACCTGGCTGACCCATAAATATGTCATGCATGGATTCATGTGGTACTTTCACCGAGACCACCATGACCCCGCACATAAAATGCTGGAGAAGAATGATCTTTTCTTCCTGATATTTGCTACGCCCAGCTTTTTACTGATGCTGTCCGGTGCCGGCGCCGGGTTTGACTGGCGTTTTTTTACCGGTTTGGGGATCATGCTGTACGGCATAGCCTATTTCCTGGTGCATGACGTCCTGATCCACCAGCGTTTCAGTTGGTTCAGAAGAACGGATAATATTTACTTCCGTGCGCTCAGGAAGGCGCACAAGGTACATCATAAGCATCTGGGTAAAGAGGAAGGAGAATGCTTCGGGATGCTGTTCGTGCCCCTGCGTTATTTCCGGGAAGCTATCGTCTATAAAAAGAATCTTCACAAGAAATAATGAATATCAGTACACATTATTATTATATTATCGTCAATATAGGATGCTTTATCGTGCCGTTCCTTTTCAGCTTTCATCCCAGGCTGAGGTTTTACAGGCACTGGAAGGCCTTTGGGGCGGGCACGATGGTCATGGCCGCCGTCTTTATCCCATGGGACATGTATTATACTGCAAAAGGCATCTGGGGATTCAATGATAAATATATATCAGGTAGCTATATAGGCAACCTGCCGCTGGAGGAATGCCTGTTTTTCTTTTGCATACCTTACGCCTGCATCTATACCTATCATTGCTTTTCCATATTCCTGGAAACAAGGAAGATACCCCGTTTTTTTTATTATCTGGGATGGGGGCTGGCCGCCTTATGCATCGTTACCGCAGCCATATACCATAATCGTGCTTATACCCTGGTGACGCACCTGTTATGCGCCGTGCTCCTGCTGCTGCACCTTTGTGTATTCAAAAGCGCTTATCTCGGGAAGTTCCTGCTGGTATTCATGGTGCTGCTGGTACCTTTTCTTACTTCCAACGGCGTGCTGACAGGGACAACATTCTGGCAATATCCCTTTATTAACCTGGACCCTGATGCCATCGCTGAGCCTATTGTATGGTATGATAATGCGCATAACCTGGGCGTCCGCATATGGACCATGCCGGTAGACGACCTGTCTTACGGGCTTACAATGCTGCTGCTGACGGTTACCGTTTACGAAAGGATGCTGAGGAAATAGCAGGGTACCTGGCGCCGGCTATTGCGGCTGGAAAAATATAAGGGTATTCCCGAAAGTATCCTTTACCGCAATTTCAAGCTGTCCCCAGGGTTGCTCCTTAATGCCGGGCCTGGCATATTTATAATGTTTGCCTGATAATTGCCGGTGCAGCTGGTGGATGTCATCAGTGCCGATCCTCACGGTGCTGCCTGGTGTGCCGTCGCCGTGATGTTCTGACAGGTGCAGGACACAATGATTGCTGGATATCTGAAGGTATACCGGGAAGTGCGCTTCAAAACGATGTTCCCAGTCTATGGAGAATCCCAGATAATCCACATAGAAAGCCGCGGCTTTCTCTTTATCGAATATCCGGAGGACGGGTACAGGCTGGTGTAATTGCATAGGTCAGGCATTGGGCGTTTTACGGCTTACCAGGTATAGCTGGGGTACTACGGACATCAGTATGCCGATGGCTACCAGCTGGTGCAGCAGCGCAATGATCTCGTATCTTCCGAAATGTCCCAGTACTATGTGCGGGGCGTTCAGGACGGCCAGCACACCCAGGGTTATCTGGAGCGCTATGAAGAGCAGCGGATAATTCAGCGTGGCCCGTAACGAGGTGTTGGCGGTATCGCGGGCCAGCCGCTTCAGCCCGGCATACAGCAATATGGCTGCGATGCCTATGGTATAAGCAATGGTACGGTGTATGAAATGCACGTTGATGGTGCCGGAGCTCCAGCTTTGATCGGTCAGGGAAGCCGGGATATAGCTGCCGTTGATGTCCGGCCAGGTAGGTGCGGCGGGAGCCGCCTTCAGCCCGGCCATGAACGCGCCATAGATGAACTGTACGGTAATAAGTCCTAAAAAGACCAGCAGGGCGGTGCTGTACCGGCGTGAGGGGCTGAATTGCAGGCTGACCGACCTGATCTGCAGCACAAACCACACCTCATATGCCAGCAGCAGCAGCGCGGCTACAAAATGTATGGCCAGGCGGATATGGTTGACATACAGGTCGTTCTCATTCAGCCCGGACTGTACCATGATCCATCCAAGCGCGGCCTGCAGCAGTCCCAGGACAAATAAGACGACCAGAGAGGTGGTCATATTCCCGGTGAAATATTTTTTGCGCCAGAAATAGAGGAAAGGCACCAGGAATACGATGCCGATGAGCCTTCCCCAGAGCCGGTGGAACCATTCCCAGAAAAAGATGAACTTAAAATCGCCCAGTGTGAAATGATTGTTCAGGTACTTGTACTGGCCTATCTCCTGGTAAGCATTGAAAGCCTTTTCCCATTCCTGCTCGTTCAGCGGCGGCAGCGCACCCATGATCGGCTTCCATTCCGTTATGGACAGCCCGGAGCCGGTAAGCCGGGTAATGCCGCCCAGCAGGATCTGGACAATGGTCATAAAGATACCGATATACAGCCAGGTAAGTAAAGCTTTGCGTTGAGAAGAAGTCAGTGTGTACATTGCTTATCAGGAAAAGAGGTATGTATGTTGAATAACTGCAAAGTTACATCAAGAAAAGAATGTTATGGTATAATTTATTAGCTTTGCAGCCGGATAATTTTTAATATTAAAACCAGGCAGGAATGAAAAAATTAATAGCAGCTTTTATGCTCTCATTACCTTTGTGGACAGGCTGCAGGAACAGCGGACCGGATATCTCAAAGGTACAGGTGGAAGTAACTGCCTATGATTTTTACAAGGATTTTTCCCGCCTGGATACCGCGCACCTGGAAGCCGGGCTCGAGACCCTGCGTGCCAAATACCCGCAATACCTGCCCTTTTACCTGGACACGCTGGCGGCAGGTACCGTCTCCCTGGCGGATTCCTCCACCAATGCTGAAGGTATAAAGACCTTTCTGACGCACAAGGATTATAAGCACCTGCTGGATACGGTCAACCAGGCTTTTCCCTCCACGGACGATATTACAGAGAGCCTAACCACCACCTTCCGGTATATAAAATACTACGATACGGGCATAGCGCTGCCTGATAAAATATACTATGCCGTTTCGGGCTTAAGCAATATGGTGGGATTGGGCAGTAATAATACGCTGACTATCTGCCTGGATTACTTCCTCGGTGAAAACTTTAATCCCTATTACCAGATCAATATTCCCGAATATGTTATTCCCCGCTTTAAGAAAGCATACGCGCCGGTAATGGCCGCCCAGGTGCTGTACCAGGATGCCTACCCCTTTGAGCCTCATGATAAGGACCTGCTGACCATGATGATCGAGCAGGGCAAAATGCAGTACTTTCTCGGCCTTGTGACACCACAGGTGCAGGAGCATATGCGTTTCGGCTTTACACAGCAGCAACTGGAATGGTGCAGGGCGCATGAAAGAGATATCTATAACTTCTTTACATCCAATGATTTTCTATTCAGCAAAAATATGCAGCAGGTGATGCGTTTTGTCAGTGACGGTCCTTTTACCATGGGTATGCCGCAGGAAAGTCCCGGTAATATCGGGTCTTTTACCGGTTACCGGATCGTGCAGCAATATGTAAAGGAAACGGGTGCCGACTGGTATGCGCTCGTCAGTGAAACAGACGCGCAGAAAATACTTAAATTATCAAAATACAGGCCTTAACAACTCCGGAAGCTCGTTAGGTACAGTATTTGCTGGGTGTGTTATCATACTTTATAACCTATAACCTCAAACATAAAATGAAAAGAATCTTTACGACTTTGCTGTTATTATCCGTATGGGGCGCTGCCTTTGCCCAGAAGGAAGTAAAGGAATATGAAAAGCTTTTGAATAAAAAAGTGATCGCCAGCACCAATATTGATACGGTTGCCTGGCTGTATGACGGCAACTTTCACCTGGGTATCAACCAGGCGCTGCTGCACAACTGGCAGGCAGGGGGCGAGTTGGCCTCTTTTACTGCCAGCAGCCTGTTCTACGGAACGCTGACCAGGTATAACGGCCGGCATTTGTGGACCAACAACCTGGACATGGCTTACGGGCTGCTGTATACTTTCTCCAATGACTTCGTCCCGAGGAAGATAGATGACCGTATAGACCTGACCTCCAAATACGGGTACCGCCTGACGGACAGCGGCAACCTGTTCTTCACTACATTGTTCAATGCCAGGACGCAGTTTACAAAAGCGTATAATTACGATCTGACCGGCTGGGATACGTTCAGCACTTCCAGGTTCCTGTCCCCGCTGTATGCTACGCTTGCCCCGGGTATTGAATACCGGAGAGGCGAGGAGATCAGCATATTCTTCTCTCCACTGGCTTCCCGTCTTACCTATGTGGATAAATATTATACTACCAAATTGCCGGAAGGAGCGTTCGGGGTGGCCTTTGACAAGACCATACGCTTTGAGCTGGGCGCCTACCTGACAGCGAGATATAAGAAGCAGATTACAGAGAACATCGCTTACCAGACCAGGCTGGACCTGTACAGCAATTACCTGGCTAAGGACCAGGAGCTGAATGGTATTGTGGTAAAAGAGGATAATCCCGGCAATATAGATGTGATGTGGGATAACCAGCTTTCATTCAAATTCTACAAATACTTCAGCTTTAATATCGGCGTACTGGCTATCTATGACAATGACGTGCCATATTACAGGTTTGTGGACGATGGCACCGGTAATATGATAGAGAAAAGGGAGCCTGTTAAAGGATTGGGCTGGTGGCAGATCAAGCAGATGATGTCCCTCGGTTTCAACTATAAATTTTAATTGCTTTCCCGTAAGCGTATTTGAAAAGCAGCTAGCTGTTATGTTCGACAGTAACAAATAAGCATTGATGTAAGACATCAATGCTTATTTGTTTTATGCTCAGGTGCTATCTAAAAAATCTCTTTGATTGTCATATTGAGATGGCCTTGTCACATTGAGCCTGTCGAAATGTGTGATCTGATAAATAAACACCGCCGTTAATATTCCGATTGGGCTCCATATGACATTTTATTGCCTATGTGCTTATAACAAAGACCCTCTTCGTACAAATATGCTTTGCTGAGAAGTGTCCTCTCTGTGCATAGAAGACCGCTTTTGCTGTAAAGGTAGTAGTATTGGTCATTCCGAACGGATGTGAGGAATCTCTTATAATATTTGTAGCATCTTATAGTGTATGCTCCTCCTTGCTATATGATATAAATAGCCAGTATAAATCTTGCTCCTTTGCTGGCGTTCTTCACCAACAAACTGGATATTGAAAAGCCTCTTTTGTTTTCACATTGAGCCGCCTTGTCACATTGAGCTTGTCGAAATGTGAGAGTTATATCAATAAACCGTCCTGTCATTGTTATTTTCTTATAGCGTCTATCTGCTTGCAGGAAATCCCTTCTAGTTGCTTCTTTGCCGGTGTTCTTCACCAGCAAACAAAGGTCCCATGAACAACCTGGCTAAGCGTCCAGCCTGATACGGGGATCGACCTTGGCATACAGCAGATCCGTCAGTAAATTGATGATGATAAACGCAGAAGCGCTTACAATGATGCTGCCCATTACAATGGGGAAATCCATCTTATCAAGCGCATCCACTGTCAGCTTCCCGAGCCCTTTCCAGCTAAAGATATATTCAATAAAGAAAGAGCCTGCCAGCAATTCGGCAAACCAGCCGCTGACGGCCGTTATAACGGGATTCAGGGCGTTGGGTAAGGCGTGCCTGAAAATGACGCGTCTCCTGGAAAGTCCTTTGGCATAGGCTGTCCTGATGAAATCCTGGTGTAAAACGTCCAGGACGGAGCTGCGCGTCAGTTGCGCTATGATGGCCATAGGGCGTATGCCCAACGTAAATGCGGGAAGGATAAGGTTCTTAAAGCTGATGCGCTGTATACCGGAAGTGTCGTATTCAAACAGGCTGCCCGTCATCGGCAGGCCCAGGTATGGCTTCAGGAGGAATCCGAACACATAGGCTATTACCAGCCCCATAAAGAAGGAGGGTGCCGAGATACCTAAAATGCTGGTGAAGATAGCGCTGCTGTCCCAGGCCGTACCCTGCCTGATGCCGGCCAGTAGCCCCAGTAATATCCCGGTGATGATAGCGAACAGCATAGCGGAAACCGCCAGTATGACCGTGCCGGGCAGCGCTTCCGCTATGACTTCGGATACCGGTCTTTTGGTCTGGTAGCTTCTCCCGAGGTAAGGCTGCTTCAAAACGAGCGTTCCGGCGCTGCCCAGCCGGAGGCTGCCCTTGATATTATACTGGTGCAGGCTGGATGTATCGTGAATGCTTATGGGAGAAAGGTCGTTAAGGTACAGCAGGTAGCGTTCCGGGATGCTTTTGTCAAGGTTCAGCTCTTTCCTGACGTTTTCCAGCGTTGCAAGGTCCGAGCGCTGGCCGAGCGTAAGCCTCGCGGGGTCGGAAGGCACAATATTGAATAAAAAAAAGATCAGCGTAATGATACCCCAGAGTACCACCAGCGCATAAAGCGATTTTTTTATCCAGTAGTTTACCATAAGCGGGGTGGTCAGTTGAGGTGTTGTTGTAAAAACTGCAGCAATTCATTTATTTGCAGGTCCCTGTTGTAATGTTCCCGTATCGTGCGTGCCCCGTTGCAGCCCAGCCGCCGGATCTCTTCCGGGTTGTCCAGGAGCAGCCTGATGTATTTTATGAACTCTTCCCTGTTATCGGCCACCAGTAAATGCTCTTTGTGCGAAACATCTATGCCCTCCACTCCTATGGGTGTGGTAATGACCGCTTTGCCGATGGCCATACCCTGGAATATTTTGATCCTGACACCGCTGCCGCTCATGATGGGAACCAGCAGTATGTGCTTGTCCTTTTCAAACTCATACGCATCTTCCACTTCGCCCACTACGACGACATTGGGAGCCGTATGATGCATCAGCGAAGCCGGCATATTGCGTCCTGCCAGGTAAAGCCTGACCCGGGGATGCGTTTTATAGACTTCAGGCATGATCTCGTCCATCAGCCATTTCACTGAATCCAGGTTGGGCTGCCAGTCCATCGCTCCGATGTGGTAGAGCTTTATATCCGGTGGGGTGATATCCTGCACCGCAGGCTGATTGCTGATCTTTATCCCGAATGTCTGGGTATAGAGCGGTGCTTTTACGTTCTGGATCAGGTAAAAATCCCTGTCCACATCAGAGATCGGTAGTATGATGTCGTAATCCTCCAGGTGTTCCAGCTCGTACTGCTTCAGCCTGCGGGTCAGCAGCCTGAGGTACGCTTTTTTTAAGGGCTTTTGCTCCTGGAGATACAGCCGCTCCCATATTTTATATTCTATATTGTGCGAGCGTAATATGATCTTGGCCTTGCTATGCTCCCGGATGGTCGGGACGTAAGGTGTGAGATAAAGGCTTTCCAGTTGTACAAAATCAAAATGTTGCGATGTGAGCAGCTCTTTTAATGCGGCGCGGTAATGAGCATTATCGAAGCGCTGAATATTATAGGACTTTCCCGGCCGGAACAGGTTTGCCAGCACTCCCCAGGCAGTCACTCGATTGTCTACATCCACTGTCCTGAAATGCTCCAGCTTCCCGTATATAGCCGGAAGCCTGGTGGTATCCGTATAGTGCCTGGCCGTATTCATCGCAAGCAGGCTTACCTTTATGCCGGCCTCTATGTAACCTTCTATAAAATAATGCATAGCCAGGCTCCCGCCGTCTTTAAGGGGGTAGGGGATCCTATTGGTCAATATTAAGATATGCATTTTATAATTTGCTTTTGAACGTTTTCTTTGGACTAAGTGGTAACTTTGTAACTGACTACCGAACGATAATCATTAAGAATAAATTGCGCAAAGTAATGACAAATATCTCAAATCCTGCTGAAATAGAAAAGTTAAGGAAGGACTTTCCTATTCTCGGCCAGAAAATATATAATAACGATCTAATTTATTTCGATAACGGAGCTACCACACAAAAGCCACAGCAGGTCATTGACACTATTGTGGAATATTATACCACCTACAACAGTAATGTGCACAGGGGCGTGCATTTCCTGAGCCAGCGTGCTACGGATGCGGAAGAGCATGCGCGCCGTACGGTGCAGCGATTCATCAACGCTCAGTCCCCGGACGAGATCATTTTCACGAAAGGGACCACGGACAGCATTAACCTGCTGGCCTTTTCTTTCGGGGAGCTGGCCATACAGGAAGGCGATGAGATCATCATTTCCAGGATGGAGCATCATGCCAACATCGTGCCATGGCAGGAATGCGCCAGGCGTCACAAGGCGGTGCTGAAGGTAGTGGACTTCGATGAGGAAGGCGTGCTGGATATGGAACAGTATGCCGGTATGATAACGGACCGCACCAGGATGGTAGCCCTTACCTGGGTGTCCAATACGCTGGGCACCATTAACCCGGTAGCTGATATTATCAGCATCGCGCACAGCCATAATGTGCCTGTAATGCTGGATGCTGCGCAGGCCGTGCAGCATATGCGTGTGGATGTGCAGCAACTGGATGTGGATTTCCTGGTATTCTCCGGGCATAAGATATACGGACCTACCGGCATAGGTGTTTTATACGGTAAGCGGAAATGGCTGGAGCAGATGCCGCCTTACCAGACCGGGGGCTCTATGATAAAGACGGTGCAGGTAGATACCACTACCTATGGGGATATCCCGTTTCGGTTTGAGGCCGGTACGCCGCATATAGAAGGCATCATAGGGCTCGGCGCGGCTATTGAGTACGTGGAGCGGGCCGGCATTGAGGCCATAGCGGCCTATGAGCATGACCTGATAACCTACGCAAAAGAGCAACTGGGAAAGATCGGCAGGGTAAAGGTGCTGGGTGCTTCCCGGCCGAAGGCCGGGGCCTTGTCCCTGGTCATCGAAGGCATACACCCCTTTGATGCCGGCGAGCTGCTGGATAAAAAGGGCATAGCTGTAAGGACCGGTCATCACTGCTGCCAGCCTATTATGGACTACTATGGGATACCGGGTACCCTGAGGATCTCATTTGCCTTATATAATACCAAAGCTGAGGTGGATATACTGGCACGGACACTCGAAAGGGTGATAGGCATGCTGGTATAAAAGATATAAATGGTGTTTCAAAAAGTGGTCATATGATCGTGAACGACAAAATCGGGGTTGTTTTATCCGGGGGCGGCTTCAAGGGGCTTGCCCAACTGGGCGTGCTGCATTTCATGCAGGAGCTCCGGATACCGGTACATGCCATCTCCGGCACCAGCGTCGGGGCTTTGATAGGCGCCTTTATGGCGCAGGGCTATACGCCTTACCAGATACTGGACTATGCCAGGAAGGAGCGTATATTTTCCTATACCTATCTTTCCCTAAGGAATGGCGGCGGGCTCTTCAATACCAACCTGCTGGATAGGATCATAAAGAAATATATTCCGCACAATTCCTTCGAAGACCTGAAGATCCCGTTCTATACCACCGTTACGGACCTGACCAACGGGAGAGAGCTGACCTTTACCAAAGGAGACCTGGCCCTGGCGGTCAAGGCTTCCTGCAGCTTCCCGCTTATTTTCCAGCCGGTGCTGTATAAGGATACCTATCTGTGTGACGGGGGACTGGTAAATAATTTTCCGCTCGATCCTATTGTGAGCACCTGCAATATGGTGATAGGCGTGAATGTCAATCCCATTAATAAGGTGGAAGGCAGTATGAATTACCAGAAGCTTATCGGCAGGATCATCAGGATCACCAGCTCGCAGCTCCCTCCCGAAGCCAAAGCCAAATGTACGCTGTACCTGGAGCCTGACGGCATCAATAATTACACTATGTTCGAAACACAGCGGATCGAAGAGCTGTTCGAGGTGGGCTATATGGCCGCGAAAAAATGCAGAGAGGATTTTTTAAATATAAAAGCAATGGCCGGGGCCTGGACCGGCGGTCAGAATCCGGGATGATATCTCTGAAGCGTTTCCCTTAAAAAACGGGTGTCGAGGTGGGTATAGATCTCCGTAGTGGTGATGCTGGCATGGCCCAGCATTTCCTGTACAGCGCGGAGATTGGCGCCGCCCTCCACCAGGTGTGTGGCAAAGCTGTGGCGCAGCGTGTGGGGATAGATATTCTTCTCGATCCCGGCCCTGCGTGCCGCTTCTTTGATAATATAAAAGATCATTACACGGGACAGCCCTTTTCCCCGTTTGTTGAGGAAGAGTGTATCCGTATGCTGCGGGTGGACGGTCTTATGCACCCTAATATGCTCCTTATACACCTGTATGTGCCGCGCCGCGCTGTCCCCGACGGGTACAAGCCGCTCTTTATTCCCTTTTCCTGTGATGCGGATATAGCCTGCCTCCAGGTAAAGCCCCGAGATCTTTAGGTCCAGCAATTCACTGACCCGCAGCCCGGACCCGTACATTGTTTCTGCAATCGCCCTGTTCCTTTGTCCCTCTGCCGAAGACAGGTCGAAGGTCTGCAATAAGGCTTCTACTTCCGAAACAGAAAGCGTATCGGGTATTTTCCTGCTTACTTTAGGTGCCGCAAGCAGTAGTGTGGGATTGACCTCAATAAGGCCTTCCAGCTCCATAAAGCTGTAAAAGGATTTGATCCCCGAGAGCATCCGCGCCAGGGTAGCGGCGGCCAGCTCCATTTCGCCGGCATAGGTAATGAAATGCTTCAGGTCCTGGGTGGTAAGGGAGGTGAGGTCCTTGTCTGCCACGAATGAGCTCAGGCATTCGACATCCCTGAGATAATTGTCCACCGTATGAGGCGAATGTTGCTTTTCGAGCTGCAGGTAATTGCCGAAGCTCCTGATATAGATCGCATTCATGCTCTTACTCTCTTATTTTATCCAGCAGCTCGCTGCATAAATTGGCCTCTTCTCTTGATATGTTGTTGAACAGGCCCGCGTAGTTGTCAGGAATGACGTCATCCAGTTGCTTCAGTATATCCAATCCTTCCTGCGTAATGGTCACCTCTATCATGCGCCGGTTATTATCATTGAATTTTTTATGGACCAGCTTTTTGGCTACCAGCTTTTCTATGATCCTGGTAACGTTTGAATTTTTGGATATCATCCTGCTTTGTATCTCGAATGCCGGGAGCGGTGTGCCCAGGCTGCCTCTCAGTATCCGGAGCACATTATATTGATGGCTGGTGATATTGGTGGATTTAAATATATGGGCGGTTTTGTCCTCCAGCCAGCTGGCGGAGAACAGGATATTGAGGAATAATTTCTGGTATTCGTCGGTGATCTTCCTGGATTTTAATTCTTCTTCTATTTTCATGGTTCAGAAAAATAATACAATACAACTCTTTGGTACTTTGTATTGTTTAATATTAACTTTACTTATTCCAACACCAAAGTTAATATAAAATCGTGTTACTGTCAGATGAAAGAAAAAATAATACGGGTGTTCAGAAAATATAAGCAGATACTTACCAATACGGTCAATGGTTTTGTGGCGGATAAAGGAATGAAACTGAGCGCGGCTTTAGCTTATAATACCCTTTTTTCTCTGGGACCGATGTTCTTTATCGTGATATTCATCACCGGCCGCCTTTTCAGCCAGCAGGCCATAGAAGGGCAGATGTATGATACTTTGAAAGATATTATGGGCAGCGGCACGGCGGAGCAGATACAAAAGCTGGTGCTGGGGTTGCAAAGTGACCAGTCCGGATTTTTTGCCAGGCTGATCAGCATTATAGCTCTTGTCATGGGCGCGACCGGGGTATTTACAGAAATACAGGATTCTCTTAACTTTATATGGGGAGTGAAAGTAAAGCAGAAAAAGGGCATTATCAAGGTGGTCATCACACGGCTGCTGTCATTTTCCATGATCATCGGGCTGGGCTTCCTGATGATCGTATCGCTGCTGGTGAATACCATTGTCATGGCCATCAGTGAGAACCTGCTGGAATTGCTGCAACTGAATGATCTTATCCCGGAGGTATCACGGGGCATGCTCAGCCTGATCAACAATGGGGTGATCTTCCTTGTCCTCAGCGTGCTGTTCACCACTATATTCAGGCTGCTGCCGGATGTACGGATCAAGCTGAGGGAAGTATGGCCGGGCGCTTTCCTGACCACCCTTCTCTTCATGCTGGGTAAATATGTGATCGGTATCTATATCGCGAATAATAAGATCGCATCCCTGTACGGCGCCGCTTCCTCCGTGATCGTTTTCCTGATGTGGATCTATTTCTCTGCCGTGATCCTGTATATCGGGGCGGAATTCACCAGGGCGTATATAGAATACAAGAACGGTAAAATAGAGCCCAGCAGGTATGCCGAATACGATATGAAGCGGTTGCTGGAAGCCTACAGGGAAGAAGACAGAAAAGAGGAGGAGGAAGCCGCCCATACCGGTAGCGGCAAAGCATAAGCGCTCTTCCTTACGGCTTGTTCCTTACTGCCACTATGGTTTCTGCGATCAGCAATAAGGCAGCTATGATCAGCAGAGCTTTCCATAACGGGAAGTCCGCCTCCTGCGCATTGCTGTACAGTGCATCGGAAGTCGTGACCGACCGTATATGTTCCGGGTGCGTAAACCATGATCTCAGTGCCAGTGCATCCGCATACCGGAGCACGGACTCCCGGGTATGATGATTCAGCGCTATCGTAAAAGTGTCTGCCTGGAGATCGTTATACAACTGATAATAGCCGGGCTGCTCAATGCTGTTATCCAGCATGATCTTTACGACATTTCCCATAGGCCTTTGGGCAGGTATCAGCTCCTCGTGCAGCCTGTTCCGTATCTTCCAAGTGGTTCTCTCGCTGTTAGGCAGCATGATATTCCCGGTATTATCCGGTCCGAAAGTATAGAACGACTGTCCGCCGCTGCTTTGGGCAAGATTATAAAGCAGCGGTGCAAAATATTCCGTGGTAGGAAAATTATTGAATGCTGTATTGACGGGAGCGGCGAGGAAGGTCAGCTGGCCATTGCCCATTTTATGTACGCTGATAAACGGCTTACCGTCCCTGAACGTCATCAGGTACTGGGGATTGCTTCTCAATCCGGCTGTCACCAGGAGCCTTTTATGTGTGACCGGCAGCGATACGTTTTCGCTGATCTTCTCAAATACATTGCTGTAAAGGGGATGGTTATAAGATATGCTGTACACCGCCTGCTTGCTGGTATCCCATCCCTCTACCCGGATATGGGTTGCTGGCTCCATCAACGCATTGAACTGCGGAATATTAAGCTGTTCGCCGGGGATGAATACAATATGTTTGCCCTGGTCCCACCAGGCTGTAAGCTGCCGTACCAGGTCCTGGCTGATTTCCCTGACATCCTGCAGGATAATGAGGCCCGCGTTTTTTATATCTGTATGGCCTGCCTCCCGTATATCATAGCTGGCTATCGTATATTTATTGAACGACTGGAGGGCAGACCACAGGTAATTATTGGGCCGGCCGCTGTAAAAGACGGCTATGTGCTGGGATTGCCGGTTGTGAAAGCTGATCCGGAACGTATCGTCAAAGGATACGGGATGGTCATTGACAGCCAGGGTCACGGACTGCCATTCCTGGTTATTGAACCGGAGGTCTATAGTATCTGTATAGGTGGATGCTTCCGTGCTGATGGCCGAAAAGGAGCTGGGCTTTCCCTGCTGCTGCACCTGCAGCTGGGTTTGTATACTGCCCCCGGCATTGGCTATTCTGACTACCAGCGGGTTGTTCTGCTGCAGGTCAATGGACGGCTGGAGGAAATAGGCCGTGTCTATATAGATATTGGACCGGGTCTTGCCGCCGGCGACCGGTATAAGATACAGGTAGGAGTTCGGGTTCCCGATGCTTTCCTGTAAGCTGTCCGGTACCGCGGTATGCTGCTGGAAGTCTGAGAACATGTATAGCTCAGTGCGTCCTTTATCATCCGGGGAGATCATACTGCCGGCTATGGCCGGTAATGACGGTGCGGCAAAGGTGTACTGCAGGCTGTTGATCCATTGCTCCGCTTCGCTCCTGGTAGTGTACCCTGACCGGCTGTTATTAGAGATCATCCGGACAGGCTGTCCCGCAGGTATCTTGCGCAGCAGCTCCAGCGCCTGTTCCTTGCTCTGCTGCAGCAGGCTTTTCTGCCCGTCGGCGTATGACATGCTCCACGAATTGTCAATATAAATGCTTACGTTGGTATCTGCCTGGCTGTCCCTGGAAAAATAGGGTTGGGCAAAGCCGAGGACCAGCGTGGTGAGCAGCGCTATCCGCAGCAGCAGCAATTTCCAGTTCCTGATCCGCGCATATTTTTTTGTTTCCGTTATCAGGTTTTCCAGGAAGCTGGTGTCGGGGAATTTCAGTTGCTTGTACTTACGCCAGTTATATAAATGTATAATGACCGGAATACTGACAGCGGTAAGCGCCAGGAGGAACAACGGAAATACAAAGCTCATAACCCAGGAATGAAAAAAATAAAGTGAACAATACGCCTTTCTGTAATATTTAAACCCTAAAAATACAGAATCCCGGACATTTAGCCTTGCTTTTTGCCAAAGTAAATGCGCCTGTAAGATGTAATGCCGGATTTATGCAGAATTATGATTACGGTAATCCTGGGTTAATGGAAGGGTAACATTAGATTGTCATTTTTGTGTCATCAAAACTAACACTAAAGATGATACGTAAATTTTATGCAACCGCAGCGCTGGCCTTATTGACCACGATAGGAGCACAGGCGCAACTGACACAAGAAACCATAGTCTTCCCGAGAGGAAGCGTATGGAAATACCTGGATAACGGTTCTGACCAGGGCACAGCCTGGTATGATGTGAGCTTCAATGATGCGGCATGGGCCAGCGGTCCTGCCGAACTGGGATACGGAGACGGGAATGAAGCTACGGTGGTGAGCTTTGGTCCCAGCTCCGGCGCCAAATATCCATGTACCTACTTCCGGTCTTCCTTTAACCTGACCGCCCTGCCTGCCGGCAACCAGCGGGTAGTGGTAAAGCTCAGAAGGGATGACGGCGCCGTGGTCTATATCAACGGGCAGGAAGTGGTAAGGGATAATATGCCTTCGGGTACCATTACTTACCAGACCTGGGCTACCGGTACCGTGGACGGCTCCAATGAATCGACGTACTTCACCTTTACCATACCGGCAACAGCGCTGGTAGTGGGCAATAACGTGATCGCTGCGCAGATACACCAGGACAGGCCATCCAGCTCGGACATCTCTTTCGACCTGGAGATCGTATTTACGGAATTCCTGGCGCCGCTGGAATGCGACAGCCACCTGGATTCCCTGCACATCTCCCGCTTTGTTTCCGTATTGCCTTCCGTACAGCCGGATTCGCTGAGGATTCCCGCTACGCATACTTTCCAGATGCTGGTACAGGAAGGTGACCCTTATACCGATCCTAACGAAGGAGTGACCAAGGGCTTGTTCGACTTTACCGGATTTGTGCCTAAGAACGGTACCAGCTCTACCGAAGGCTGGTTATCGCTGAACCACGAGCTGGGTTCCTGGCCTGCCGCGGGCGTGTCTATGATGACCCTGAATTTTGATACCGCTAACAGTGTGTGGAATGTGACCAATAATACGCCGGTGGATTTTTCTGTGGTGTACGGTACAGGAAGGAACTGTTCCGGTGCGGTGACGCCGTGGGGCACTGTCATCACGGCAGAGGAAACGCTGCCTTCCGCGGACGTGAACGGAGACGGCTTCCAGGATGTGGGCTGGCTGGTAGAGTTGGACCCCGAAACAGCTACGGTAAGGGACCACAGGGGTAATAACCGCCCGCAGAAATTATGGAAGCTCGGCCGCATGTCGCACGAGAACTGCGTAGTGAATCCCTGGGACCGCAAAACCGTTTACCTGGGCAATGACGAGAATCCCGGCTACATCTTCCGCTTTATTGCCGATAACCCGGAAGACCTTACGGCAGGCCAGTTGTACGTGCTGAAGCTGGATGGTCCGCTGAACAGCGCCACTACCGGTTCCTGGGTGGGTATTCCGAATACTACGCCGGCTGACTGTAATAACGCGCGCTCTTTCGCTGCTTCGGTAGGCGCTACCAATTTTGACCAGATAGAGGATGTGGAGATCAGCCCGCTGGATTCTATGATCTACTTTACTTCAAAGGCTTCCAGCCGTGTGTACCGCTTCAGGGATGAAGGCGTGAGAGTGAGCCGTGCGGAGGTGTTTGTAGGCAACAGTGATTTTATCTATAATATCAGGACCGAAGATGACATCATTCCCGAGCAGTGGAGAGGTGGCGTGGACAACCTGACCTTCGATTCCAAAGGTAACCTGTACGTTATCCAGGATGGCGGCAGGAACCATATCTGGATGGTACCGCCTTGTCATACGCAAATGGAGCCTGCGGTAAAATTGTTTGCCGTGACCCCGGCAGGATGTGAGCCTACGGGTATGACCATGACACCGGATGATAAATATATGTTTGTTTCCATGCAGCACCCCTCTTCTTCCAACGCTACGGAGCAGCTGGACGCCTCCGGCCGTCTTGTGAAATTCAACAGGGAGTCCTGTATCGTTATAGCACGTAAAGAGTTCCTGGGACCTGAAGCGATCAAGGATACCACCGGCACGGAGGAGCCTAAAAACATCAGTGGTATGAAAGCCATCAACGCTATCAATGTATATCCCAACCCTACGGATGGTAATGTAAGCATCGCCGTGGACGTAGCCTTTGAAGGTAATGCGATGATCAGCGTCACTGCTGTGAATGGCGCTGATGTCAGGCTGATCTCCAGGAGGCTGCAGAAAGGAAATAACCAGGTTGAAGTGGATATGAAGAACCTGCCTGCCGGTATGTACTTTGCTACCGTCAGCGTTAACGGCCAGTCCTCAACAGTAAAAATAGTAAAACAATAATGCAGATCTCAAAATTGCTGATAGCTATAACCTTGCTTATGCAGGGTTATAGCCTTTTTGCGCAGGTACAGACCTGTCCCGATAAAACCTATTATAATATCAATGAGGCGGTACAAAAGCCCCTTTGTGTGAAGTATTTCAGCCAGCGGGTAGGGCACAGGGATTATTTTAATCATACTATCCTTTCTTTTTCCAACTTGGAGATGCTGGACCTTAAAAGCAATAATTACACTTTTTTGCCGGATAGCTTCACCGCCTTGAAAAGATTAAAGCATCTTACCCTCAGTGAAAACAAGCTGCTTTACCTTCCGGCCAGCCTTGCAGCCTGCGACAGCCTTGGGTTTATACAGGCGGACAGGAACAGGCTTGCGGAGCTGCCCGCTGAGCTCAGCAGGAATAAGGCGCTGCATACCATTGATGTGTCCTGGAATAATATCGGCTTCCTGCACGAGAGTATTACGGAATTGCCGCAGCTCCGGGTGCTGAACCTGCAGCACAATGCCCTGTTCAGCCTGCCGCAAAGCTGGTCGCAGTTCAGGGCTTTGTCAGTCCTGGACCTGGCGTATAATAATATTGCTTACCTGCCGGAAGGCTTTTTCGGGGTGTCTACGGTCACTCATATAGATCTTGCCAATAACCGCCTGGGAGGACTACCCCGCATCAGGAAGCGGCACCGCAACCTGAAAGCGCTGATCCTGACGAACAACCACCTGAAGCAATTGCCCGGGGATATCAGTAAGCTGCAGGCCCTGCAGGTGCTGACGGTGAGCGGTAACCGGCTGACAGACCTGCCGCCCTCTATCCGGAAAATGAAAGCGCTCAGGACCCTCGTGCTCGTGGGTAATCCCATACCGCCGGAACGCATCGCCTATTGGAAGCAGCAATTATCAAACGTTAATATTATATTCTGACATGAAGAAACTATATTTTTTGATAGCCATACTGGCAGGTGTGGCGGGCCTGGGCTTCTGGAGCTTCAGGCAGGATACGGCTTTCCAGGTGAAGATGGACCGGTACCTGGATGCCGGGCTGGACAGCCTGATGCTGGTCACGGAGCATATGCTGGAACGGACGGCACGTAATGATATGGCAGGCGTACAGGCCGGCTTTTTTGAAGCCCGGACACATTACAAAAGGATAGAGGCCCTGGTAGAATACTTTTTTACGGAATCTGCTACCAGGCTGAACGGACCGGCTTTGCTGGAGAGCGAGCCGAGCATGCCGGGAGAGTATAAATACCCTACGGGTTTCCAGGTGCTGGAAGAAGCGCTCTTTGCAGGGGAGATCTCCGTCCATACGGTCAGGAATGAGATCGAAAATATAAGATTCTATGTAAAAAGGATAAAAGCGCACCGGGAGGACGTGCATTTTACGCCCTCCAATGTGCTGGATGCCTTAAAGCTGAATATATACAGGCTGATCTCCAAAGGTATTGCCGGCTTTGATTCGCCCGTGATCCTGAATGCGCTGCCGGAGGCCGTAAGCACCTTGCGGGGCACACAGGATATCCTGTTCCTGGTAGGCGGGAATGGTCAGCAATTACACCGGTTGCTGGACAGCGCGGCACAGTTTGCGGGGCAGGAAGGCGTATCTTTTGATGATTTCGACAGGGGGGGCTTTATACGCCGCTATATCAACCCGGTCACGGCGGCGTTTACAGATTTTCACAGGGAGCACCGGATCCCGTTTGAAACGTCCTTTCCCAGGCTGATCGCTCCCGATGCCGCCGATATGTTCGATTATGATAAATGGAATGTGCTGTTCTTTGCGCCTTCCGATGCCCTGCCGGTTACGGCGCCCTATGTACGCCTGGGAGAAAAGCTGTTCTATGATAAGCGGCTGTCTGTAAACCTTTCCAGGAATTGCGCGTCATGCCATGAGCCTGCCAGGGCGTTCACAGACGGACGGCCTACCAATACTACGCTGTTGGGGGATATGCCCATACTCCGTAATACGCCTACCCTTATCAACGCGGCCTACCAGCCGGCGCAGTTCTATGACAGGAGGGTCACCTTCCTGGAAGACCAGATCCATGATGTGGTGACCAATGAGAAGGAAATGGGTGCCTCCTTCCAGGTGCTGGTGGCGAGGCTGAATAAAGATAAAGCGCTGAAGCGGCAATTCAGGGAGCTTATGGGTAAGGAGGAGATCAGGGAACGGGATGTGAAACGTTTGATTGCGGCTTATATACGGTCGCTGCAGCAAATGAGCACGCCTTTTGACAGGTATATGAAAGGAGACACGGCAGCCCTCAGCGCCCGGGCGGTAAAGGGATTCAACCTTTTCATGGGAAAGGCTAAATGTGGTACCTGTCATTTTATGCCTTTGTTTAACGGCGCGGTGCCGCCGTATTTTGACAAGATCGAATCGGAAGTGCTGGGTGTGCCCTTGTCAAAAGATCAGGCGGTGGTGGATACGGATTCCGGTGCCTATAATATATACAGGATAGGCTACCAGATGTATTCCTTTAAAACGCCTACCGTCCGGACCAGCGCGCAGACCGCTCCCTATATGCACAACGGCATCTACCAAACCCTGGACGAGGTGATAGATTTTTATGATCATGGGGGTGGGGCAGGCCTCGGTATAGAGCTGGAATTCCAGACCCTGCCGTCGGACAGCCTGCACCTGACAGCCGAAGAAAAGCAGCAGATAAAGGCATTCCTTGAGGTCTTATAAGGTAATCATTAGTGTCACATTGCGCTTTTATTGTCACATTGCGCCTGTCGAAATGTGTATTATAATGGTTGTAGCAAGGCTTCGACGGTGCTCAGCCTGACAGTTGATGGGATTTTGTCACATTTAGCTTTTCTTGTCACATTGAGCCTGTCGAAATGTGTTTTATAATGGTTGTAGCAAGGCTTCGACGGTGCTCAGCCTGACAGTTGATGGGATTTTGTCACATTGAGCCTATTGTGTCACCCTGAGCTTGTCGAAGGGTGGTTTATAATGTTTTTAGCAGGGCTTCGACGGGGCTCAGCCTGACAGCAGAGGGGATTTGTCACATTCAACTTTTCTTGTCACATTGAGCTTGTCGAAATGTGGTTTATAATGTTTGTAGCAGGGCTTCGACGGTGCTCAGCCTGACAGTTGAGGAACTTTTTACATTGAACTTTTCTTGTCACATTGAGCTTGTCGAAATGTGTATTATAATGTTTTTAGCAGGGCTTCGACGGGGCTCAGCCTGGCAGTTGATGGGATTTTGTCACATTGCGTTTTTATTGTCATATTGAGCTTGTCGAAGGGTGGTTTATAACGGTTTTTAGCAAGGCTTAGACGGGGCTCAGCCTGACAGTTGAGGGGGGGGGTCACATTGAGCTTGTCGAAATGAAACAACCCTGTCATATTGAGCAAAGTCGAAATATTGACAGGGTTGTTTATTTTTTATTCAAAATGTATAAGGGAAGGATATTACTGGTCCTTTTTAGCCTCTACATCTATATCTATTTCAGGCAGCACTTCGAAGGCCAGCTTTTCGCCGTCCGTATCCAGCTTTACCAAGATGCTGTCGCCTTCTTTGACGTTTTTATTCAGGATCTCTTCCGCCAGGGGATCTTCCAGGTATTTCTGGATAGCCCTGTGCAGCGGCCTTGCCCCGAACTGCTGGTCATAGCCTCTCTTAGCGATAAAGTTCCTGGCGTCTCTTTCGAGCGAAAGCTCATAGCCGAGCGTTCTCATACGTTTCAGCACGTCCGCCATAATAACATCAATGATCTTATCAATATCGTCTTCATTGAGCGAGTTGAAGATGATCACGTCATCCAGGCGGTTCAGGAATTCAGGACTGAAAGTGCGTTTTAAGGCTCTTTCGATCACGCCCTTGCTGTTCTCTTCCGAGGAAGCCGACCTGGCCTGGGTGACAAAGCCTACACCATCGCCGAATTCTTTCAGCTGGCGTACCCCGATGTTGGAGGTCATAATGATGATGGTATTCTTGAAGTCCACCTTCCTGCCCAGCCCGTCCGTCAGCATGCCGTCGTCCAGCACCTGCAACAGGATATTGAAGATATCCGGGTGCGCCTTTTCTATCTCGTCCAGCAGTATCACCGCGTATGGCTTGCGCCTTACCTTTTCCGTCAACTGCCCGCCTTCCTCATAGCCTACGTATCCCGGAGGCGCACCGATCAGGCGGCTCACGCTGAATTTCTCCATATATTCGCTCATGTCTATCCTGATGAGGGAATCGTCATTGTTGAACAGGAAACGGGCCAGGGCTTTTGCCAGCTCTGTTTTACCCACCCCTGTCGGTCCGAGGAATACGAAGGAGCCGATAGGCTTTTTAGGATCTTTCAGGCCCACCCTGTTACGCTGGATGGCTTTCACCACTTTGCCGATGGCTTCGCTCTGGCCGATCACTTTACCCTGCAGCACTTCGCCCATCCTGCGGAGCTTTTCACTTTCCGCTTCCACCATACGCATGACGGGGATGCCGGTCATCATGCTGACCACTTCCGCGATGTCCTCTTCCGTTACGGGGTAACGTTTTTCCTTACTTTCCTCTTCCCAGTCTTTCTTGGCTTTCTCCAGGTCTTCTTCCAGCCGCTTCTCCTTATCCCTTAAGGCGGCTGCATCTTCATATTTCTGCTTTTTGACCACGTTGATCTTCTCTGCCTTGATATCTTCTATCTGCTGCTCCAGGTCTATGATATGCTTGGGAACATCAATGTTCTTCAGGTGTACGCGGGCGCCCACCTCATCCATGACGTCAATGGCCTTGTCCGGCAGCAGGCGGTCGGTCATATACCGGTCGCTCAGCTTCACGCAGGCATTGATGGCCTCGTCATCGAACGCCACATTATGGAACTCCTCGTATTTGGGGCGGATATTGTTCAGTATCGTAATAGTTTCTTCCACGCTTGGCGGCTCTACCAGCACTTTCTGGAAGCGCCTGTCCAGCGCGCCGTCCTTCTCAATATGCATACGGTACTCGTCCAGGGTGGACGCACCAATGCACTGGAGCTCTCCTCTTGCCAGCGCAGGCTTGAAGATGTTGGACGCGTCCAGGCTGCCGGACGCACCGCCGGCCCCGATGATGGTATGGATCTCGTCAATGAACAGGATGATATCCCTGTTCTTTTCAAGCTCGGTCATAATGGCCTTGATACGCTCTTCGAACTGTCCGCGGTATTTGGTGCCTGCCACGAGGGCCGCCAGGTCCAGGCTGATCACGCGCTTGTTGTACAGCACACGCGATACCTTTTTCTGCACGATCCTCAATGCCAGTCCTTCCACGATAGCGGTCTTACCCACACCGGGCTCACCTATGAGGATAGGGTTGTTCTTTTTCCTGCGGGACAGGATCTGGGAAACCCTTTCTATCTCGGATTCACGGCCTACAATGGGGTCCAGGTTACCCTGCTCTGCCAGCCTGGTAATATCTCTTCCGAAATTATCCAGCACCGGGGTCTTGGATTTGGCAGCGCCGCCGCTTCCCTGGGCGCTTTTGCGCTGGTAGTTCTTGGTCTCGTCCTCATATTCCTCTCCCTCGCTGTCACCGAACTCACCTTTAGGCGTTTCTCCCAGGATAGCCAGCAGCTCCTTTTTGAATTTATCGTAGTTCATATCGTGCTGCTGCTGTAATATCTGTGTGGCCGGGTTTTCCTGGTTCCTCAGTATGGAAAGCATCATATGCTCCACTTCAACCATTTTGCTTTTAAGCGTTCTTGCTTCCAGTACGGTAATTCTGAGTACTTTTTCAGCCTGGCGGGTCAGGGGAATGCTCTGGGTATTGATATTGATCCTTTCTGCGCTCTTGTTCCTTACCACATCCTCGATCTCTTTCTTGAGCTCATAGAGGTCAATACCTGCAGATTCCAGTATCTGAAGGGCAATATTGTCGCCGTCCCTGATAATGCTGAGTATAAAGTGCTCCGTACCTATTACATCGTTTTCCAGCCGCAGCGCTTCTTCCCTGCTGCTGGAGATGATATCTTTGATCTTTGATGAAAAGTTTGCGTCCATATCAATTTGACTTTTAAAACTAAAATTGCGCTATGATTATTAAAAGTAAGGTTTTTCCCCGAAAAAAAGCTGTCAATTTTTTGAAAATAATTTACAATGAAAATTTAAACTAAAAATACTGAAACCCATCTAAGAAGTATATATGCCAAAAGTATAATGCAACATCTTTTTAGTAAAATCCATTGTTACAAAATACGGGTTTAAAATATTTACACTTATATTTGGCGCATAGAACCCTTATATTTTTAATAAATATAGCTATATAATGACACTCAAATTTGATACCAGAGAAACCTATATGCAGATTATTCCCGAGAATAGCATATTGGATGCAAATATGACAGAAAACCTAATGCAAAGCATTCAGAAAAATGATCATAATGGCATAAATAACTTCATTATTGATTTGAGTAACTGCCATAAATACGAGATCGAAGCTAATGAACCGCTGATGGAATTACATGACCTGGTTTATAACAGGATGAACGGCTCTATTGTATTTACCAATCTGAACAGTGAAGTATTTAATAAAATCAAACAGGAACGCCTTCATTTAAGCCTGAATATCACGCCTACGCTGGTAGAAGCTGTCGATATCATCAATATGGAGGTGCTGGAAAGAGATATACTCGGAGAAGAATGATAACCATAACCATCCTGGGAAATAATTCCGCCTTACCTGCTCATGGCAGGCTGCCTTCTTCGCAGATAGTGGCCATAAGAGACCAGCATTTCATGGTGGACTGCGGGGAAGGTACGCAAATGCAGTTGCAGAAGCTGGGTATGGGATGGGGAAAGATAGAGCATATTTTCATCAGTCACCTGCATGGTGATCACTATTTCGGGCTGATAGGCCTGGTCACTTCCATGAATCTCCTGAACCGGGCATTACCGCTGAACATATACGGTCCTCCTGAGCTGGAGCAGATCTTGCAGATACAGTTGTCCATCGGTGGCGGTACGCTGAATTACCCGCTTTTTTTTCATCCCGTAGCCAATGCAGGTGAGCACAGGATACTGCTGGACACCCCGTATTACAGTGTAAGCTGCTTCCCGGTGATGCATCGCATACCCTGCCACGGGTTTAAATTCACTGCCAAAAGTACCGGCAGGAAGATCATCCCCGAGGCCTGCAGGGAGTACGGCATCCCCCGTTATTTCTATGCCCGCCTGAAAGAGGGTATGGATTATATCCGTAAGGATGGCGAAGTGATCAGGAATGAATGGGTGACCGCAGCTCCCCAGCCCGAGCCGACCTATGCGTATTGCGCGGATACGGTCTTTACAGACAGCTTTATTCCTTATATACAGGGCTGCCATACCATCTACCACGAGACCACTTACCTGAAGAAAGATGAGGATAAGGCGATGCTCCGGTTTCACAGCACGACCCACCAGGCCGCAGCGACCGCGTGCAGTGCGGGAGCGGCACGCCTGCTGATAGGGCATTATTCATCCCGGTATGAGCATATATCGGAATTTGAAGCGGAAGCAAAAGAGATCTTCTCCAATACGATTGCCACCCAGTCCGGTGATGTGTTCACCATCCGGTATGAGGACGTGGCGCCACCACAAGGGATATGATCATTCCACCAGCAGCTTGTCTGCTATAATCTTACTGAATACCAGTTGCGCCGCTTTGCCGATCTCACAGTACATTGTTCCGTCAAAATCCTCTTTTCCCGTTATTTTGATCTTGGTGCCTATTTTTATGTGCTTGCCGGTGAGGTACTGCAGGAATTCCTCGCTGCTGTCCCTTACACCTACCAGGCGTACGGTCCTGCCGGGAGCGCATTCGGACAGTTGCACGGCGTTCAGGGATACCACCTGCCCGTCAGCGTCAGGTATGGGAGAGCCATGGGGATCGAATTTGGGATAGTGCAGCAGCTCATCTATCTTTTCGAAGAACTTAGGGGATTGTATGTGCTCCATCTGCTCCGCAATGTCGTGCACCTCTTCCCAACCGAAGCCCATTTCCTGTACCAGGAACATTTCTATCAGCCGGTGCTTGCGCACGATAAGCGCCGCGGTCAGCTTCCCGGTAGGGGTCAGCTTAATGGGCTTGTATGATACATAGGTCACATAGCCTTTCTCGCTCAGCTTTTTCATCATGCTGTTCACGGTGGGCATCTTGATGTTCAAATGCCTGCTGAGCTCGTTGACGCTGATCTTGCCTCCTTCATTGTGCAAAGAGATATGATAAAGTGCCTTTAGATAGTTTTCTTCGATCTGGGTATTCACATGGCTGAATTTAGAACAAATTTTTCAAATGCGCTGACCTTCTCCGGTCATTACGGGCTTTGCAGCCGTCAGAGGCTGATAATATTGCTGGCGCCGCTTTCGTTCCAGCACCGGTCCACTGTAGTGACCACGTATTTATACCCGGGAGCTGATGCCCTGTCGGTAAAGTTCTGTGCCACGGTAAGCGCTATGATATTTTCCGCTTTCTGTAGGTTGACCTGCTCCTGTTCCCTGAACCTGTACACCACGTATGTCAGCCTGCCGGGCAGCATTTTATCGTGCTTTTCTATATCCCATCTCAGCAGCGCCTGGCTGCCGTTCAACTGAGCGGTAAGACGGGGAGCGTTAGGAGCCAGGTAATTGGGTACGGTATAGGCCGGCGGCAGGGCGATGGAGCCGAAATAGTTCATCCTGAGGCTGTCCTGCAGCGCAGTGCCAATCCTGCTGAAGCTCCTGATACTGTAGAGGACGATGCCCTGGGTATTGGCTTCCCTGGCTGCCGCTATCTGCTTGAGTATCTCGCCGGGACCGTAGTAGCGGTTGCCGGGCTTGGCATCCACCATCCTGTAAACGCCAAGCCCGATATAGAGCTGCGCGGCGCCGGTATGCTCTTTCCACCAGGGTAATAAGACATCATAGGGGGCTACTTTGTGACGGTGCTCCCAATAGAGCTGGGGCGCCACGTAATCCACCCATTTCTTGTCCACCCAGTGCAGCACATCGGAATAAAGGTCGTCATAGCAGGAAGTGGCGCCAACGGTATTGGATCCTTTGGGATCCTTGTTGATGTTCCGCCACACCCCGAAAGGACTGACGCCGAATTTTACCCAGGGCTTGGCCTGCTTGATATTGGTGTGCAACTGCCAGATAAAGGTATTGACATTCGAGCGCCTCCAGTCGGCCCTGGACATCCCGTTCCCGGTCAGAGCGTAGGAAGCGTCATCATTGAATGGCTTGCCGGCAATGGGGTAGGGGTAGAAATAATCGTCTATATGCACGGCATCAATATCGTAATTATTGACAGCCTCCATAATTACTTTGATAATATGCTGGCGGGCCTGTGCATTGCCAGGGTCGAAGTAGCCCTTATTGCCGTAGTGTATGATCCAGTCGGGATTCCTTCGGGTAGGATGGCTTTCCGGGTTGGGGTTGAACGTAGAGCTGGTCAGCGCCCTGTACGGATTGAACCAGGCGTGGAATTCCAGGTTGCGCTTGTGCGCCTCCTGTATCATGAATTCCAGCGGATCATATTTGGGAAAAGGCGGCTGTCCCTGCTTGCCGCTGAGGAAACGGCTCCAGGGCTCCAGTTGCGATTCGTATAGCACATCCGCTGCCGGACGCACCTGTACGATCACTGCGTTGAAGCCGCACTGTTTCAGGAAATTGAGATGATTGATGAACTCCTGCTGCTGCTGCTGGGCCGATAGTCCTGAGCGGGAAGGCCAGTCTATATTGCTGACGGTGGCGATCCAGGCCGCTCTGAACTCCCTTTTGGGTCCCGCGAATGATGTATGGAAAAGGAGGCAGTAAGATAAAAATAAGGCAATTAATCTGTACATACTTCAGATAGACTGGGTTGCGATGTTAAAGTAACAAAGGTCCTTATTTTAGCTCATAAAAATAAATTAAATTGAAGCAATATAAGGAGGGCCGGATTTTTTTTAGTCAAATATTTGTTATTTAAAATAGTTTGCTTACTTTTAATTTCTAAAAGGAGAAGTTGACACGGTCTTTTTCCCTGAAAAATTAATTAGCCATTTTAAAAATTCTATTATTACAATAAAATGAGAAACTTTTTATTTTCTGCCGTAGGCTCGTTGGCATTATTGTCCGCAATGACTTTTACTTCCTGTAAAGAAGATAGATGTAAATCTGTAGTATGCGCTAACAGCGGAGCTTGTAATGATGATGGTTCCTGTAGTTGCCAGGTCGGTTATGAAGGAGAACGTTGCGAGACTATCTCCCGTGATAAATTCAAAGGCGTATGGGGTGTAGCGGAAGCCGGATCCAGCACTGGTCCCATTTCCTATACCTGTGCCGTTGAAGACGGTGCTTCCATCGACCAGGTAGAGATCAGGAACTTTTACAATCTTTTTGACGCTACTGTAAAGGCCAATGTAAAAGGTGACACGCTTTATATACCGCTGCAGGACCTCGCTGACGGAGAAGATATTAAAAAGATTGAAGGTAAAGGTCATATCGACATCGAAGGATACTACGGTTTACAGGGACGCCTGATCTTAAGATACAGGGTACAGTCTTCTGATGGCAGTATTAATAATTTCGGTATGAGCGGTGCCGATAACCCTTCTATCTGGACCAAATAAAAGTCATATAGTAATTTTACGCATCATAAAAGAGTGGCTGCTTTACAGGCAGCCGCTCTTGTTTTTTTATTATAAGAGATTACCTCACATCCGTTCGGAATGCCCAGCACGCTACAGTCTTTATAGCAAAAGCGGTCTCTGACCCGCAGAGAGGACATTGCCCAGCGAAGCGTATCTGTAAAAGAGATTGTTTCCTGTAAGCAGATAGTCACTTGCTTTGTTGTTGGGTGTGTCCTTCATAAACAACCCAGATCAAAATGTATTGAAGTGGCAGGTATAGCTGTCTGTAGAGTCATGGATGGCGCTGTTGCGTTCTGTTTTCCTCCGTTGTTGGGTGTGCTTCACCGGCAACCGGTATGCTTATATTCTTTTTATTTTATTGCTCTTTCCCCCCGCTGTTAACCCATTCGGAAAATTCCCTGAATGCGGCGGGATTGTTCCTGATCCATTCCAGCGAAGATTTGCTCAGCGACTGGGTTGTAAAATAGCAATAGGCCTGTACCTGGCCGGAGTGTCCCAGCGCGCTGAAAAAAGGTACGTACAGGTCCCACCAGATGCTGTAATTATCCATTTTGGCTGTATCGGGAGACAGCACGCCGAATATGGCGGAAGTAAAATCCAGGTACCGGTCAAAGCCGGTCTTATTCCTGTTGGCTTCCGAAAACTGCTGGTTGACCAGCAAGGAGAGCAGCAGGTCGATGTTGGCGAATTGTGTTTCCGCTGAAAGGTCCGTTATGATCTCTATCTCATTATCGGCCGTGGTGGTGATCCTGCTGTCAAAGATCTCCGTAATAAGGGAGAAGGCGGTAATGCTCCGCTCCGTATTAGGCTCCAGCAGCAGGAAATAATATAACGCCAGCAGGGCTTCCGGGTGCTTGTTCTGCTTCAGCAGGGCATTGGCGAGCAGCAGGTGGCTTCCCGGATGCGTGGGTGTCCTGTAAATGCTGCGCTCCAGTGTATTGACGGTCTCGGTAATGTTTTTGTTCCTGTAATAATTGAACGCGAGGTTATAGCTGAGCAGGGGGTGATAGCCGAATTCCTTTATACCCGCTTTAAAGGTCTCTATACAGGCCTCATCCTTTCCGTCCAGGTCAAGGGCCGAACCTTTGATCAGGTAGGCTTCCAGGCGGTGCTCATTGGTGTTTTCCAGCACTTTGCCGCTGTATATCACGGCATTCCTGTAATCACCTTTTATAAGATAAGCGGATGCGGCTTTACTGAGCAGTTGTGACTGCCCGGGTTGTTTCTTCAGGGCTGTGGTATATATCTCGATCGCCTTGTCGTATTCCTGTTTGTCAATATAGCGGGTGGCTGCGTTGATTAGGCTGTCCGTAGCGGTCTGTGCCCTGGCAGTCATAACAGCCAGGCAGCACATAGCGATCAGCAGGTGTTTTTTCATATCTGTTCCGGTAAAAAAAAATTCGTATAAAGGTACGTTTAAAATTGCAGACGGCGGAAAACAACTGTCACCCGAACCGGAAGAATATGATATATTTGTTCAGGAAAAAAATAATTATGCTGGATGGTTTTAATGTAAGGGTGTATGCGGTTTGCCTGCGGGATGGGAAGCTGCTGGTGCTCCATGAGCCTTTTATGGGTCACCTGGTGGTCAAGCTGCCGGGAGGCGGACTGGAATACGGGGAAGGGCCCGCCGACTGCCTGGTAAGGGAATTCCGGGAGGAGCTGGGGCTGGAAGTGGAGGTGAAAGAGAGTTTTTATATCCAGGAAAGATTTGTGCCTTCCCTGGCAAAGAACAATAAGCAGATCGTTATGCTGTATTTCATAGCAGATATTCTGAACCCGGAAGCGCTGGAAATAAAGGACAGCGTGATCCTGAAAGCCGACTGGGTGCCGGTAACGGAAGCATGCCCGCTGACCCTGCCCGTGGACCGGCAGATGTATGAGAAGCTGAAAAGATATGTGCACCGTCAATCATAGCCTATGTTACGAAGGATGATCCTGCTGTTGCTGCTTGCTGTTCTGGCGGGTAGCAGGGCTTCGGCACAGCGCACGCTGTATTCGGAGTTTGATACTACGGTATTTACCTTTATCGGAGCCCGGGTACTGTGGGATACGTTGCAGTATCCTTACCGGCATTACCGAATGGTAGCGGTAGGGAAAGCAGGTACAGGCGGGCAGCTGGACCCAGAAGGCTGGATAGTGCCGGAAAAAGAAGGCATCATCGTGCTGGGCCTAATGGACGGCCGAAGCAATAAGATTGTGGTAAGAGATACTTTTTATGCTAAAAGACCTCCTGACCCGAAAGTATGCGTGGGAACTTATTGTGAAGCAGGCCGGATACCGCTTCATTATTTGAAGCTGCAGAAGGGGCTGGTGGTCAGGCTGGATGGTTACAGGTACAAAGGGTTCTCTTTGCTATCATTTGATGTGCTGCTATTCAAGGGAAATACAGGGATAGCGCAATATACCAACAGGGGACCTTATTTTGATACCGGCCTGAGGACTATGCTGCAGCAATTGACTCCCGGGATGAAAGTGGTCTTTCAGGCAAAAGGAGCCGGCCCGGGTGGATCGGTAAGACAGTTGGATACTTTGGAGCTGGAAGTATATTAATGGCTTTTTTGCCTGCTCCGGCACGGCTGTCATGTTCAAAAGATTAACTTTCGGTAGTCAACAAATAGTGCCCCGGTCCTCTTTACCTATATTAAACCGGCTGTATGGTAATTATAATTGGAATTATTGCAGGAGTATGCACTTCCGTTTCAATGGTCCCCCAGTTGATAAAAGTGATAAGGGAAAAGGATGTAGAAAGCCTCTCCCCGGTAATGATCGGCATTTTATTGGCAGGTGTGGCATTGTGGGTCGTCTATGGAATTATAATGGAAGAATGGCCTATTATTCTTTCCAATGCCTTTTCCGTGCTTGTCAATATCACATTATTGACCTGCTATTTTCTTTACCGGGGACGTACATAGCCGGAATGAAGCGGTAGTAAAGGGCCGCTTGGCCTGCACAGGAAATCGGGCGTTCCTGCGATACCCGGTTTACTGCGGCAACATCAAGGCTGTATTGGGAAGTACAACCTTGATGTTGCTGGTACACAATGAGGAGGGCGCTGCCGGCTAACGCCGCAGTCCCCGGAAGATATCCAGCCCGTTGGCATACAGCATCACGAGCAGCAGGAAGAGCAGGCCGATGGCTGTGGCCTTTTCCAGGATGGAATCCTTGGGTTTCCTGCCCGTGATCATTTCATAAAGGATGAACAGCACATAGCCGCCGTCCAGCCCGGGTATGGGCAGCAGGTTCATGAACGCCAGTATAACGGAGATAAAGGCAGTCATATGCCAGAACTGTTCCCAGTTCCAGGTGGGGCCGAACATCTTGGACATAGAGGCGAAGCCGCCCATAGCCTTGTAGGCGCCCGTCTGGGGATTAAGTATCTTTTTGAACTGGCCTACATAGCCGGCCAGCCGGTCCCACGTAAGCGCAACCCCGGCAGGGAAGGATTCGAAAAATCCGTATTTTGTTATATCATAAGTATAGCCCAGCATTTCATAGTCCGCTACCTTGGACGGTGCGGCAGGCTGGAATCCGAGGGTGCCGGCATCCGATACCTGCGCCCGGACCGTAATCACTTGGTTCTCCCTTTTGATGCGAAGTGTAACTTCATGACCTTTAAGCTGCTGCAGTTTGCTGCGGGCATCAAAGAAATGCTTTACCGGTTGCTCATTGATAGCGACGATCTCATCCAGCGGCTGCAAATGTGCCCGTTCTGCTCCTGAATTCTTTTCCACGCTCTGGATGATGGCCGGGAACGGGATCTGGAAGAAAGGATAAAGGTCTTTTTTATTGCTGAGCTGTCCTATCAGGTCAACAGGCATCTTGATGACGGTATCCCTGCCGTTCCTGCTGACTGTAATGTCCGTGGCCATTAAGACATCTCGCATCAGGGAGGAGAAATACAGGATATCCCTGCCATCGGCTTTTTTGATCACATCGCCGTCCCGGAAGCCTAATTCCATAGCAAAGGAGTCTATCACCATCACACCGTTTTTAAGCTCGGACATCGGCAGCTTCTTTTCTCCCCAGGTGAAGAGCACCATTGCGTAGATGATAAATGCCAGCAGTATATTTACGATGATGCCGCCCAGCATAATGAGCAGGCGCTGCCAGGCTTTTTTGGACCGGAACTCCCAGGGTTTCGGCGGTTGCTTCATTTGTTCCGTATCCATGCTTTCATCCACCATTCCTGCTATCTTCACATAGCCGCCCAGCGGGAACCAGCCGATGCCGTATTCCGTTTCGCCTATTTTTTTCTTCCAGAACGAGAACGGTAGCACATTGGACAGGGGGAATAAGAAGTCAAAGAACAGGTAAAACTTTTCTACTTTCGTCCGGAACAGCTTCGCGAAGAAGTAATGTCCGAACTCGTGCAGGATAACCAGCAGAGACAGCGCGCACAAAAACTGTGCTACAGAGATCAGTGTATCCATTTAAGAATATTCAGGGTTTAGGAATAGAGAGGGCTTTGTTTTAAAAACTGCAGGGCGACTTTCCGGGCTTCCGTATTGGTTGCTTCCAGCTCTTCCAGGCCGGGCTGCTCGGTAAAGCTGACCTTTTCCATCGTTTTTTCGATGATGTCGGTCATTTCCAGGAACCCGACTCGGTTATTCAGGAAAGCGTTAACCACCTCTTCGTTCGCTGCGTTCATGATGCAGGGCATATTGCCCCCTTTGTACATCGCGTCCGTAGCCAGTTGCAGGTTCCGGAAGGTTTTGGCATCCGGCTGCTCAAAGGTCAGCTTGGCGTAATCTTTAAAGCTGAACCTTTTGAAATCGTTGGACAGCCTGGCGGGGTAGCCCATAGCGTATTGGATAGGCAGCTTCATATCAGGCAGGCCCATCTGGGCTTTCATCGATCCGTCCTTGAACTGCACCAGGGAGTGAATAATGGATTGCGGGTGAATGATGACCTCTATCTGGTCATTGTCCAGGCCGAACAGCCATTTGGCTTCGATCATTTCAAGTCCTTTGTTCATCAGGGTGGCGGAATCAATGGTGATCTTGGCGCCCATGTTCCAGTTGGGATGCTGGAGGGCATGGCTTTTCTTTACATTGATCAGGAAGTTGGTCTTTTTGCCCAGGAAAGGACCTCCTGAAGCGGTCAGTATGATCTTCTCTATATCGCCGTAATTTTCTCCTGTCAGGCACTGAAAAAGGGCGGAGTGCTCACTGTCTACCGGCACAAGCATACTGTTGTGCTTCCCGGCAGCTTCCGTGATCAGGGCGCCGGCCACTACCAGCGTTTCCTTATTGGCGACCCCCACCTGCTTGCCCGCCCTGACAGCGGCCAGGGTGGAGTGCAGGCCCGCGAAGCCCACAATGGCGGCCAGCACAAAATCTACCGTATCCCATTGCACCGCTTCACAAAGCGCTTCCTGTCCTTCCATAACACGAATAGCGGTATGGCCCAGGTTGTTCTTTACCTTTTCATATGCCGCGGTATCTGTTACCACAACGGCTTCCGGCTGAAATTTTAACGCCTGCTCCGTGAGCAATGCGCTGTTGCTGTGCCCGCTTAATACGGTAACATTGAACAAATGCGGGTGGGCATCCACAACTTCAAGCGCTTGTGTGCCGATAGAGCCCGTTGAACCTAAGATTGCCAGATTTTTTCTCATGATGAGCAAAGTTAATGAATGCAATATAATTTAAGGGGAGGAATATCTTATTTGTCAGAATGCTATAAAATACGTTCCCGGGGGAGGAGCATGGCGGCACGTACCGGGCCACCGGTGGGAAAAAAGCACCAGGCTGCCTGTGTCGCACTTAGTTGAGCTGCGCTCTTATTTCATTAATGATGTTATCCAGCCTGTCTATGATGGTCTGGTAGGGTGTATATCCCTTGGCCAGCAGGAAGAATTTGGATTCGTTGGCCTGCAGCAGTAAAGCGGGAAAGGAGGTTACCTGCAACTGCCTGCAGATATCAAATTCGTTCCGGGCGCGGGAGGCGTATTCCGGGTCCTCCATCTTTTCGAAAAATTCCTCAGGGGTAAAGTCATACTTGGCGAGGAGGTGCCTGTAGGCTTCCCTGTCCGTAAGATCCCTGCCTTCATAGTTGAGGCCGTATTCTATATCCAGGGCAAAATCAACAGCCTTTTCCGGGTGCTTTTCCTTGATAATGCAGAGCGCTATGGCAGGCGGCAGGCTGTTGGGAAACCAGTCGCTCTGGTCGGCGTGGCGTGCATGCCAGAGGAAGTCCTCCCCGAAAGTGATGCCCGTATATTCCTCCACGCGCCGGTAATTATCCAGTATGACCTCTGATATCATTTGTACGGGCATAGGATATTCCGGCAGCAGCATACCCCCGCTCAGCACCTCGATGGGTATTTTTTCTCCTACGGTCTCGTTCAATTGTTTTATAACGTCACTGAACCCATAGCACCATCCGCAATAAGCATCGTAACAATATATCAGTCTCATAATCCGGTTTGTTTACAACAAATATAGGGGCTTATATCAGAAGTGCAAACAGGAGGCCTTATTTTCGGGGCAGAATTAGGAATTATTTAAACCGGATGTGTATAAATGTCATTTAGGTTTTTTATATTTGCCTGTTCGTGAAGGAAGCCGGCATTGCTTTTCTTCGGATTGTTATTTTTTTGAAAAATAAAAACAGAATTACCTTGGCTACAACTAAATTTGGAAAAGAAATATACCTGGAGTGGTACGAATCAATGTTATTGCAGCGCCGCTTTGAAGAAAAGGCAGGCCAGCTATACGGTATGCAGAAAATAAGAGGCTTCTGTCACCTGTATATAGGGCAGGAAGCGGTATCTGCCGGTATCATTTCCGCCATCAGGGAAGATGATAACCTGATCACCGCTTACCGTGACCACGGTCTGGCGCTGGCAAAAGGTATGACCGCCAATGAGTGTATGGCCGAATTATACGGAAAGGCTACCGGCTGCACCAAAGGTAAAGGCGGTTCCATGCACTTCTTCTCCAAGGAAAAAAGATTCTTCGGGGGACATGGCATCGTAGGCGGCCAGATAGGACTGGGCGCGGGTATCGCGTTTGCAGACCATTACCTGGGCAATGACAGGGTGACCGTATGCCTGTTCGGTGACGGCGCTGCCCGCCAGGGACTGCTGCACGAAACCTATAATATGGCTATGCTGTGGAACCTGCCCGTGATCTTCATCTGTGAGAATAACTATTACGCTATGGGTACTTCCGTAGAAAGGACCTCCAAGACGCTGGATATAGCTAAAATGGCGCTGGCGTACGATATGCCGAGCGATACCGTGGATGGTATGAATCCCGAAGCAGTGCATACGGCAGTGGCCAAAGCGGCAGAAAGGGCGCGTAAGGGAGAAGGTCCTACCTTCCTGGAAATCAGGACATACAGGTACCGCGGGCATTCGATGTCCGACCCTGCCAAATACAGGACCAAGGAAGAAGTGGAAGGCTACAGGCTGAAAGACCCTATAGAGGTTTCAAAAAATAAGCTGATCAGCAAAAAATGGGCTACGGAAGCCGATATTGAAGCGATCAATGATAAGGTGAAAGCGATAGTGGAGGAGTGTGTAACGTTTGCGGAAGAAAGTCCGTGGCCGGATATCAGCGAGCTGTACAAGGATATTTATGTAGAAGATGACTATCCTTTTATCACGGATTAGTTTTTTTAATAAACTTCAAATCATTAGAGCCTCCAATATATTTTATTGGAGGTTCCTTATTTTTGAAGATATTTTATTGCATATGAGAAATTACCTCGGCTGGGTATGGACAGTCATCATTGCCCTGCTCGCCATTTATTATATGATCGTTTCGATCCATCTGCTTGTGAGCAGCAGGCGCCGCAGGCTGACCGGCTATATCCTCTATGCCGTATTGTCCGCATTGTATGTCGGCGCTTTTCTTACCCTGAGAAATCAGAATGCCGGCGGGCAGGGGTGGCTGAGTTCCGTGAATTTCGCTTACATCATAGGATTTACGATATTGCATATACTGGTCACGGTATTTTTCCTGGTGGATGATATCCGGAGGGTCATTACCTGGATAGTATTGAAAGGATATGGGATAAGTGCGGACCGGGATATTACGAAAATGGATATTTCCCGGTCCAGGTTCCTGACAAGGGCGGGCTGGATAGGAGGCATTGTCCTGTTCTCCTCTTTCTTTATCGGTATCAAGAACAAGTATAATTACAAGATAAGACGCGTAAAGCTCAAGCCTGGTAGTTCCGGGGCGGCGCTTGCCGGGCTGAAAATAGTGCATATCTCCGATATTCATTCGGGCAGCTTTGATGACCTGGAAGCCGTACAGAGAGGCATTGATATGATCAATGAAGAGCAGCCGGACCTTATCCTCTTTACAGGAGATATCGTCAATAACAAAACGGACGAGATCTATCCCGTAATAGATACCCTGAAGCAGATGAAAGCCGGAATGGGCATTTACGCTACATTGGGCAATCACGATTACGGTGATTACTGGGAGTGGAACAGCCCGGAGGATAAAGTGGCCAACCTGGAGGAGCTGAAGCGTGTCATCACGGAAGATCTCGGCTGGAGATTGCTGATGAATGAGCATGTGCAGGTGGAAAGGAATAATGATCATTTTACGCTGCTGGGCGTGGAGAACTGGGGGAATAATATGAGCTTTCCCAGGTACGGGAAGCTGAAAGAAGCCTATGCCGGGCTGGAGAGCGACACCGGCTACAAGATACTGTTGTCTCATGACCCTTCGCATTGGGATGCGCAGATACGGCCGGAATACCCGGATATAGACCTGACCCTTGCCGGTCATACCCATGGTATGCAGTTTGGCGTAGAGCTGTCCTGGTTTCACTGGAGTCCTGTCCAGTATGTTTATAAACAATGGGCCGGCCTGTACACACAGGACAAACAAAAGCTCTATGTGAACAGGGGATTCGGGTTCTTAGGGTATAAGGGCAGGGTAGGCATACTGCCGGAGATCACCGTTATCGAGTTTGAATAGTCAATAACCATACCGCAGGATGCGCCTGTCATTGGGGAGGGGTTAACCGGATTTGTTTTACCGGCAGAAAGGAAAAGCGGCACGTGAATATTTTCACGTGCCGCTTTTTCATTATTTATATCAGGATGGATAATATTACCTGATAACGGTAAGGTCGCCTTTCAGGGTATTGCGCTGACCGCCGCATTCTATTTCTATGACGTAATAATAAGTACCTACATCCACGGGTCTGCCGTTTTGTGTTCCGTCCCAGCCGTTGTTGATGGAGAGTGACTGGAATACCATATTGCCGTACCTGTTAAAGATCATCAGGTTGTACGCTTTGGAATGTCCCGGGCTGATGGCTGTAAATATATCGTTCAGTCCGTCTCCGTTAGGGGTGAAGGCGTTGGGTACTCTGATGTCGCAGCACTGTTCGGAAAAGATCAGGACCGATTTCCGGGTATAGCAGTTATGGTCGTCGGTAGCGTGGACCGTGTACTGTGTCTCGCTGTTTTTCAGGATAAAGGATGCGCTGCTCTCCGTAGCGGTAAACGGTGGCTCGCTGAAATTATACTTTGTTGCACCGGAAAAGTAGAGCGTAAGGGTATCACCGATGCAATACTTCTCCTGCGGGTCAAAATCAATGGTCAGCTCGGGCTGGGGATGAACGGTAAGGTGCAGGTAGGCCATGCTGTCGCATCCGCTGTCAATGGCATAGGCAGCGCTGTAAATGCCGGAGCTGTTCAGTACACGGTCGCCGAAGGTATAGGTCATCGGGTAGCAGACGGCGGCAGTATCATAAGACGCTTTGGGAATGATAACCTTTATGTTGACAACCTCGTAGATGCTGTCGCAGCCCTGTATGTTCCTGGTCGTGTCCCTGAGAATGGCAGAGGAGGTGTAGGTGGTGTTCCTGTAAACCACCCGGCTGCATCCTTCCAGCGCGGTATTGATAGTCCTGGGAGCGGCGCCAACCCGGAGATCCAGCACTACGATGCTGTCGCAGCCCCACCGGTTGTTGAAGATATGGTTGTAGGTGCCTGCCCGGGCGTAGGAAACGCCGTTGAATATATAAGGAAGGCTGGTATAGCAGATAGCGGCCTTAAGGGTGTCCCTGGAAACCGGCTGTACGGTCAGCGTTAGGGTCGTAATGCTGTCGCAATTGGTGGTGACAGCGGAGGCCGTGTCCCGGAGCGTATGTGTGCCTGTGGTGGTGACGGTCCTGCCGTTCCAGGTATAGGGCAGCTGGCTGGCGCAAATGGTACGGGTGATGTTGGCCTGCGATACCGGCTGAACGGTCAGCGTTAAGGTTGTAATGCTGTCGCAATTGGTGGTGGCAGCGGTGGAAGTGTCCCGCAGGGTATGTGTGCCTGTAGTGGTGACGGTCTTGCCGTTCCAGGTATAGGGTAGTTGGCTGGCGCAAATGGTACGGGTGATATTTACCTGCAGCACCGGGTGTACGGTCAGTGTCAGTGTGGTGATGCTGTCGCAGCTATTGGTGGCGGTAGCAGTGTCACGAAGTGTATGTGTTCCTGTAGTAGTGACGGTCTTGCCGTTCCAGGTGTAAGGTAGCTGGCTGGTACAGATGGCCTGGCTGATGCTGGCCTGCAGCACCGGCTGAACGGTCAGCGTTAAGGTCGTAATGCTGTCGCAATTGGTGGTGGCCGCGGTGGAAGTGTCCCGGAGCGTATGTGTACCCGTGGTGGTAACGGTCTTGCCGTTCCAGGTATAAGGGAGCTGGCTGGTACAGATGGTCTGGCTGATGGAATGGTACCTGACCGGCTGGCTGTGCAGGTCCAGGACAAAAGTAGTGTCGCAGGTACCCTGGTTGAAGGTAGCTACGGAATCGCCGAAAGTGTTGATGCTCTGCCCCTTCCAGGTATAGGGCAGCGCGCCTGAGCAGATGGTTACCGTGTCGCGTACCATGATATTGCCGTTACCTGTACCGGTCCTCAATGACTGTATCCAGGCGGCGTTGGCGGCAGTGTTGGGCAAGCCGGGCGTTTCCAGTGAAGTGGCGGTTCCCGTTGCCCAGGCGGAAGGGGTGGTAATATTGCCGTTAGTGAGGTAGTATACACGGTTGCTGCCGGAAGGACTCATATTGACAGTGGCCGGGATGCTTTGCCCGTTGACATTGGAACCGTATGCTATCGAGTGATAGGGTGCATTCAGGTTGGAAGGGCTGGTGACGATAACGGCATCGCCGTCATTCCTTAATCCCAGGGGCGACCAGTTATTGCCGGTATTGGTATAGGTAGCGCCGATATAGCCGTTATTGGACGATTTTTCCAGTAAGCCGGAGCTGACAGGCACCACGTACACCCCGTCATTGTTGCTGTCGGTAGGGTCGTCCGCCAGGCTCAGGCTGGTATTCCTGTCGCCGTTGTTATAAATAAGGATGACAGATCCGTAGGGAATGTTCGCCCACTGGCTGATATTCCGGAACCTGTAGAAGCCCTGGGCATTGCCGCCTGAGCCGTGCCAGTTGTTATTATCGTCAAATATCCACAGGCGGATGTCTGCGGTAGAGTCCGTACAGGTCCTGTTGCCCACTACTACCAGCTCAATAAATTCTTTGGAGCCGCTTGCCCCCTGGGAGAACTCATTGATATAAAGCTGGGCGGAAAGCCGTCCAAAGGTAGTAAGCAGTAGGAAAATGATGCTCAGTAGACTTTTATGCATAAGAGAGGTCTGTTTTGAGTGCAAAGTAAGAGCGCACCTGTAACTTATTTCTGAACAACGGGTTAATATATTATTACCTGACGGCTCTTTAACATATGGGAAATATCCTGAGGGAAAAGAAATTGCAACCGGTGGAGAGCATACATGTTTATTTTTCATAACTTTGCTGACTCTTAAAAAGTGAGAAACCAATACAATGATAAGTCGCAGAAATATTAGAATTAAGGTAATGCAATCACTTTACGCGCTTGATACCAACCTGGAAAGTGATCTTGGCTTTGGTATAGACCGGCTTACCAGCGATCATCCTGATTACTCACGTATGATCATTAAGTACGTTAAAGTGCTGGACGATAAGATAGATCAGGCGTCTTATTTATTTACATTGTCGCTTTATTACATGGTGCGCGTGGCCCAGTACACGGAAATAGATGCCAATAACAGGGCCTCAAAGCTGCTGCGCACGCAGGAAGACCTGAATGTCAGCACCAAATTTGCCGGTAACGAATTCGTATGGTCTCTCCTGGATAATAAAACGTTTGTGGAAGCCGTAAAGGACAAGAAGCTTGAGCAGGTTGTTGAGAAGGATGAGATCAAGCAACTGTACAATATCCTGCAGGAGAGCGAGCTCTATAAGAGCTACGTGAGCGAGGAAAGCCGGACCCCCGAGGGCGATAAGAAAATGTTCTGGGACGTATGGACACAACTGATGTATGAGCATGAGGTATTCAATACCCTGATGACGGAGAAGAACGAAGAATGGGAAGACGATAAGGAGCTGGTATATATGCTTATAGAGAACTATGTGCAGAAAAGAAAAGGCACCAACTTCCTGAACTTTATTTCGGCGGATAAGAAGCAGTTTGCGCACGACCTCCTGAAGACCACCATTGACAAGAGCGGCTACCTGATGGAGCTGATCCACCCGAGGCTGAAGAACTGGGATGCAGAACGTGTGGCCCATATAGACCTGATATTGCTGAAAATGGGTATAGCGGAATTCCTGTATTTCCCTACCGTGCCTACCAAGGTGACCATCAATGAATATATCGAGATCGCCAAGACCTACAGCACCCCCCAGAGCAGCCAGTTCATCAATGGTGTCCTGGACAATATCCTGAAGTCGCTGGAAAAGGAAAATAAGGTCAGGAAAGCCGTAAGGCCCTGATGATATGTATAACAGTAGTATTTAATTTAAAATTTATATAATTATGTTTTTGAACGTTTTTTTACAGGCTGCGCCTCCGCAGGGAAATGACTGGATGATGCCGGCAATGATGTTGGGTATGGTTGTGGTAATGTACTTCTTTATGATCAGGCCTCAGCAAAAGAAAGCCAAAGAGCAGAAGAAATTCGCGGATTCCATCGCTACGGGCGACAGGATCGTTACAACATCCGGTATCCACGGTAAGATCGTGAGAACGAATGAAGATAATACCCTGCTGATCGAAGTGGACAGGAATACCAATATCACTATCGAGCGCCAGGCCGTTTCTATGGAAATGACACAGGCTTTTGCCAAGAAAAACAATAAGGCTCCCCTGGCTTAATACGGGAAGCCTGTGCTCCTATGCTTTTAAATGATCGTCATATGCTGAAAGTAGGTATCACCGGCGGTATCGGTTCCGGTAAGACTATTGTGGCCAGGATCTTCGGGACTTTAGGCATACCTGTTTTTAATGCGGACAGAGCAGCAAAATATCTGATGGATACGGACGCTGAGCTCAGAAGTCGTTTGGAAGCGGCATTCGGGACAGCGATATATGATAACGGACGGGTTAACCGTCCGTTATTGGCTTCTATGGTATTCCCGGATCCGGAACGGCTGCAGCTCCTCAACAGCATCGTTCACCCCAGGGTGATAGCCTGGGGCGAGGAATGGCATCGTAGCCAGCATGCTCCTTACACGCTTAAGGAGGCCGCCCTGTTCTTTGAGAGCGGCTCTTATAAAAGTATGGATTTTATCATAGGGGTCTATGCGCCCCGTGAGATCCGTATCAGGAGGGTCATGGAGCGGGATGGCGTCACCGGGCAGGAAGTGCTGGAGCGTATGTCCAGGCAGATGGATGAGGAGGAAAAAATGAAGCTTTGCAGGTTCGTGATTACGAACGACGATATTCAGTCCCTCATCCGGCAGGTATCCGGCCTTCATGAGACAATATTAAAAATGTAAAGATACTATGGCTTTATCAACGGAAAATAATACGCTGCTGGATATATCGGCCCTTCATATGCCGGCCGGTACCAAAGTAGCCGTCATCGCTACCCAGTGGAATGAAAAAATAGTGGCCGAGCAGGTGGCGGGTGCCGCCAGGATAGCCCGGCAGGCCGGTGTGGAGCTTGCGGACATATTGTATGTGCCGGGTTGCGTGGAGTTGCCGTATGCTATCCGCAAATACCTGGGCGCTGCTGCGGGCATCGGCGCGGTCATCGCTTTCGGAGCTGTTGTAAGAGGCGATACGCCTCATTTTGATTATGTATGCAATATGGTATCGGAAGGTATCAACCACCTGAACCTGGCCATGGATGTGCCCGTGATATTCGGCGTGCTAACTGTGAATACAGAGCAGCAGGCCTGGGAAAGGCTGGGCGGCGCGCACGGCCATAAGGGTGAAGAAGCCATGATCACGGCCCTGAAAATGATACAATTTGAACAACAACTGTCATCCAGACACTCCTGACCTATGAAACTGACTTTGAAAAAAGGATTGGGCCAGCATTTTCTTACCGATGAGAATATGTGTAAGAAGATCGTGGCGCAGCCGGATTATAAGCCCGGCATGAACCTGCTGGAGGTAGGACCGGGCGGTGGCGCCATCACCAAGTACCTGCTGGAAAGACCTGGTATCAACTACAAGGCTATCGAAATAGATGATGAGAAGGTGGCTTACCTGCCCACCATCCTGCCGGCCATTGCGGATAAGCTGATCCATGTGGACTTCCTGAAAGCGGAACTGCCTTTCGGGACGGAGAAATTCAGTATCATCGGTAATTTTCCCTATAATATATCATCCCAGATCATGTTCAGGGTCTATGACTGGAAAGCCTACGTGGAGGAAGTGGTGGGCATGTTCCAGAAAGAAGTGGCCGATCGTATCGCTGCCGGGCCTAACAGCAAAGTGTACGGCATCCTTAGCGTGCTGATGCAGGCTTTCTATAAAGTGGAATACCTGTTCGATGTGCCCCCGGGATGCTTTAACCCGCCTCCCAAGGTGATGTCGGGCGTTATCAGGCTGACCAGTTTGAATAACCCTCATGAGATCGAGAATCCCGAACGGCTGAAAAAGATCGTCAAGGCGGCTTTTGGCCAGCGCAGGAAGACGCTGCGGAATGCATTGAAAGGCTTCTGGAGCAATGAGCTGATGCAGGATCCCATCTTTAATAAACGGGCGGAGCAGCTGACCGTGGAAGATTTTGTAGGACTGTATAAAATGAACGATAAATGAGACCCAGGGCATTGATCATAGAGCCTGTGCACCAGGTATTGCTGGACAAGCTGCTTGCCTGCGGTTATGAATATACCCTCGTCAGACAGATATCGAAGCAGGAGGCGTTGGAAGCATTGCCTGCTTACCAGGGTCTGATCACTTCCAATAAGCTGTACGTGGACAAGGAGCTTATTGATGCCGGCAGCGGTCTGAAATGGATAGGCCGCATGGGCTCCGGTATGGAGATCATTGACGTGCCTTATGCCACGTCCAAAGGTATCCTGTGCGTCAGCAGCCCGGAAGGCAACGCGAACGCGGTGGCGGAGCAGGCGCTGGGTATGCTGCTGTCCCTGCTGCACAACGTGGTAAAGAGCCATAATGAGCTGCAGCATATGGTCTGGCAGCGGGATGCCAACAGGGGAAGCGAGCTTAGCTATAAGAAAATAGGCATTATCGGCTATGGTAACAATGGCAGCCTCTTTGCGGAAAAACTACTGGCAATGGGTTGTACGGTATATGTTTATGATCCCTACGTCAGCGGTTATGAAAAGCCCGGACTGGTACCGTGCGCCAGCCTGGAGGAGCTCTATCCCCATATTGATGTGCTGAGCTTTCATGTGCCGCTTACAGACCTGACCAGGCATTACTTTAATGACATCATGCTGGAGGCTGTCCGGAAAGACTTCTACCTGGTCAATCTTTCCAGGGGGGCGATTGTGGACCTGGCCGCGGTGGAGCGGGGACTGCTGTCCGGCAAGATAAAAGGTGCCGCCATTGATGTCTGGGAGCAGGAGCCGGTAACGGAAGTTTCCCGGGCCGGTCACGATATCTTTGCGCGTCTTATACAGCGTCCTGATTTTATCGGGACGGCGCATATCGGCGGCTATAGCCATGAGGCTACCTATAAGATGAGCTATTATGTGGCCCAAAAGCTGGAACCTTTATTGCGGCAGTCATAGCGCCTATAACATCATATTAATAAAAGTCTTATTATAGTACGTTGATTTTCAGCATATTTAGTTACTATTTTAAAATGTAGGTACAACATAAGTACAACAAACTAAAACCTACCTACAAACCCATATAAACCAACCTTTGATATTTGGGCTTGCCTGTTTAATAATTGATATTCGGGTAGCTTGGAACAATAATAATCCCTGCTTGCTTTGGCATATCCATTCATCAAAAGCACTTCATTTAAGCACTCCCCATTAGGCAGAATGATATATCCTAATTGCCGTTTCCAATAATCCAACTCGTTTTTTACCTCTGTAAGAATTGTTACCCTTGTTCCGATGGGTGCAACCTGCAATAAAAATTCCCTGCTTTGTAATCCATATTGCAACAATAAAGCTGACGGCAGTCGGCTTTTTTCTTCGTCCTGTTTCATCTTTCTATTGATATGCACTTCGGGTGCATCTAATCCGTAAAGACGGATTTCTTTCCGCAATCGGGTGAACTCCTGCACTACATAAATGCTATCGGCATCTATGACTGCATCAATTTTATAGTGGGTTTCCACCCTGTATGGTGCTTTTGCGTTGTATTGCATTGATTTTCAACGTTTTAAATATTGTCTATACAAATTTAATGATAGAACTTTGCAAGTGCGTACGCAACGTATTTATTAACTCATAAAATTTAAAAAAATGGCAAGACAAAAAGGACTTATGAAGTATGTCGGAACGATTGGCGATGTTCGACACTTCAAAATAAAAGGTCAGCAAGGATTTTTTGCGGGTATGGTGGGCGGTCCTACCGCAGAGCAAGTAAAGACCGCCCCCGAATTTGAACGTACTCGTGAAAATATGAACGAGTTTGGCGGTTGTGCAAGGGCTGGAAAGTCCATAAGAACGGCACTTTCAGCGTTGATGTCGAAAATGGCAGACAGTCAAGTTACAGGTCGTTTGACTTCGGTAATGAAGAAAATAAACTTGGAAGACGGAACGGAAGCAAGGGGTTACAGAAAGGTTGAAATCTCTACCCAAAGGACGTATTTGTTAGGCTTTGAGTTTGACAAAAAACTTTCTATCAATGGGGTTTTCAATCCTCCTTATGATGTAACCCATACCGTTGCAAGGGATAGTGCGGATTTTATCATTGCTCCGTTTAACCCTGCGGATTTGGTTTCTGCACCGTCTGGGGCTACTCACTTCCGTTTAATCAATGCTTTGGCGGTTATTTCGGATTTCAACTACAATGCCACAACAGGAACTTATGAACCTGCGGACAACGTAAACAATGAATTGAGTACCGTTGAATACTCGGCTTACATTCCGTTGAATACTGCGTATGCAGGTAGTACACTAACTGCAACGTTTGGCGGTTCGCCTACGCTCGGAACTGATGTAACGGTTATCCAATGTATCGGTATTGAGTTCTTTCAGGAAGTGAACGGAAACTATTACGCCTTTTCTTCGGGCAACTGTCTGAAAATTGAAGATGCGTTTTAAAAACCAACAAACGAAAGCCCCTCGCAAGTCTTGGGGCTTTTCTTTCTAAACTTTAAAATCAATCTTCGATGAGAACAAAAATTTTAAGAGTAGCCGAAGGCAAGCAAAGCACATTAAGCCACCTTTATATTGATGATGTTTTCCAATGCTATTTATTGGAAGATAAAATCAGAAATGTAAAGCTACCAAAGCAAACCGCAATCCCGACAGGAAACTATACTTTACGGCTGAACACTTGGGGCGGAATGAATACCGACTATCGGCAGAAATTCCCGAAGCTCCACAAAGGTATGATTGAAATAAACGGCTTGCCGAATTTCAGTTTTGTATATATCCACATCGGGAACACATACAGACAAACCGCAGGTTGTCCGTTGTGTGGTTTCGGTTTCGAGTTTGTGAATGGCGACTATCAAGTTTTGCGAAGCAAAGATGCTTACCAAATGATTTACCCGAAGCTGTTAGCAATAGCACAAGGCAATGAAAAAAGTATCAGCATTGAAAACAAATTTCAATTTTAAAAGCGTGTATCAATGGAAAATGCAATCACATTAAACATCGTGTTCGGCTCTTTGATTAGTATGCTCTTGGCGATTGTCGCCTACTTCATTAAACAACTCCACTCCGATTTTAAGAAAATGGAAAAGGATTTGACCGAAGTAAAAACAATGGCTTTGTTAATCAAAACAGAGTTCAAAAACAGTTATGATTTGCTTAATCACAAAGTCGATTATCTGGAACATCGTGTAAACAATTTAGAAAAAATCATTTTAAAAAATTTCAACAATGAAAAGCAGTAGTTTAAATTTAGTAGAGCGTGTCAAAGCTCCAACCCCGAAATGGTTTAAAATCATTCGGACAATCGGCATAACATTAACAGCCGTAGGCGGTGCAATCTTAACCGCACCCATTGCGTTACCTGCCACCATTGTAACGGTGGGCGGTTATTTGATACTTGGCGGAACTGTGGCAACTGCCATTTCTCAAACGGCAATGCAGACCGATAATGACGAAGAAACAAAACCGAATGAAAACTTTAATGAACCCAAAAAAGAGTAAACACAAAGTTTTTGTTTTTGGTTAATGTATGAAAACCTGCCCGATTGGGCAGGTTTTTTTATTGCACCTGTTTACACTCTTTTTATAAATTGGTGCTTTTATATTGCCTTTATGTGTGGGTATTGGTGCGAATGTCGGGCAAGCGGTGGGAACTGTAAAGGCAAAAGAGCGTAGCCCGCAGGGCTACCGCTTTAAATGCCTTGCAATGTAAATGCGTTTGAGTTCGGAAATCAAAAGCAACTGTTCGTGTATGTGCCGTTCTCTTTGCTCCAAAGTTTTAAGCCTGCGAATATCATTTTTAAATACTTTTTCTTTGCCTTTCAAATGGCTTGCCTGTTCAAAAACGAAGTTTTTAAAATCGCCTATCCGAATGTAAGTGATAACCGAACCGATTAGGAACTGATGAAATGCTTTTGTTTTCCATAAGCCAAATAATAAGCTACGGTAAACGTCCAATTCTTCCGCATTACGGCAGGAAATGACAAAACAATTAGGGCAAGGGCTTTCTAACGGCTTACCACTGTTTAAGCCTTTGGATAGGGCATAAAATTCAAAATCGGACTTTTGATTTTTGGGATTGTAAGTGATGATTTTAACGGCTTTCATATCGCACAACTTTTGAGATTAGCTCCGTTCCTTTCATTGCTGTGGCTGAAAACCAAAACTTTTTTACAAAGAAAAAAAAGAAAGCCTTTTATCAGGTGGCGGGGCAAAAAATCCAAAAGGAAACGGAATAAGTCCCGAAGGGTGGCAAGGCAAAAAAATTAACTCTGCGAAGCACCTTATTTGCCTTGCCATTATGCCGTAGTCTTTTGGATTTTTTTTTGAGCGTTGGCATTGAGCGTAGCCACCTACCTTTGCTTTCCTTTTTATTCTTTTTTCTTTTGGAAAATGTCTATTGACTTCCTTTTATTCCTTTGAAAAATCGCCTTTGAGCGTTGGCAATGGGGCAAACACTCCGCAGTAAAAAATAAAGCATACCATAATTTAAAGCGTTGGAAAAAAGCAAGGGTATGAGGTACGAAATACGCTTGCTGTGCGGTGCTGAAATAATGTGTGAACGGAATGAAACGGAATAAATGCAGGTAGATTTGGCTTTCGCCTACCGAAATGTAATGTAGTGGAATGAGTGAACACTTTATTCAGCACATTGGCAATACAACTAATCAATGATTTATTTTTTTACTGCACCGCTGAAATGGGTGGTGGGGTGCTGTGGCTCAATGGGTGGGTGCGGTTGGGAAAAAAATACGGCTTCTGAACCCCGAAAAATATCAGCGTTGGCATTGTGCGGTTGGGATATTTTTTCGGGGTGAAGACTATGGCATTGGATACTTAACATAATGTTATTATGGGACTTTTTTGCGTTGGCATAGTCGCCTATAAGCGTGGGGAAAAAGTACCATAATAACATTATGTTTAAGTAGCTTCCCTCATTTTTTATACTGGCATAAGCGAAACGGTGGTGGTGGTTGGAGTGTAGCGTTTTTTTGCTTTGTTTTTTAGTGTTGGGACAGCTCTTTGCAACCGCAGGAACGAGGATTGCAATGTGCTGTTGAGCGTTGGCAAAAAACAACGCAAAAAATATGACAGTTAAAAAATGGGGGCAATGCCATAGAAGACAGACGAAGCGTTGGCATTGTGCGGTTGGGGTCTGGATAAAGCCGTATTTTTTTTGTGCGGTGGCTGGGTGGGATTTTTAAAATGTATCTTCCGTTTCCAATTTCGTGTAATCAAGTTTGATATTTTCAATATCGTAAACACTAACTTCTAATGGTTTGAATTTATGCGGATTGAAGATTGCAAGATTTACACCACTTTGATACAATGAACTTTTAAATTCAATACCGTCAAAGCCCATTGATTTTATTAGCTCTGACAAATATTGTGTAGGTAAATAGTCTAATTCGCTGTCGCTTCTTCTTCTCGGTTTAGATAGTTCCTGTTCTAACTTATCAATGAAAGAACCGTGTATCATTACTTCTTCCAAAGACTGTAATTCTTCTAATTCCGCAAGTTCAAAAATATCATAAGTAGAATGACTTAAATTTATCACTCTTATATTTTCCTCAAGTCGAAATGTGCCTACGGTAACATAATCAAACAAACTTGCTCTTACTTCATATAAAGTCGTTAGAATGTCGTTTGCTAAATACAAATATGAAATACCATTTGGGTTTGCTCTACCACTCTTTGCCGATTTATTAGGTGGATTACCCATTTCGCCAATAGCATAACCTTTAGGGTTATCGCTAATTCTTGCCCGATAATATTTTTTGCCCTTGTATAGTTCTTTTTGAAAGTGTCGGAATAGTTTTCGTAATTTTTCTAAATCCAATGGATTTTTCAAATGAAACCTGTTTACATTCTTAATTTCTTCTGAAAATTTATCCCAAGAAAGGAAAAGCGGTTGGTTTGCTTCTTCTTCATCTTGTTCATTTTGAAACCTTAATCTTACAGGGTCATCTAACAAGTGCTGATAATCGGCAATATCATCTTTAATAATTTCAGAGATAAGTTGCTTTACATTATCGGCATCAATTAAAGTCTGTGTAAAAACTTTTTGAGAAAAATAATCGGAGATTATTTGAGTTTCTAATGGTTTCCCATTTTCTGTATCAACAACAAACAAATCTAAAATACCCGCAAAATTACGGTTCAATTCAGAGGCTTCGTAAATAGAAACATTTTGCGATTTACAATAATCGCAATTTCCTATCGTCTTGTTATTCAAAATGATAGAATTTATGTATCGGCTTTCAAAGCAATTTATACAACAATTCATATCAAATCAATTTCAGAACCAAATCAATGTGGTTCATTAAGGAAAGTTTCTTTAATGTTCCTAATCCTGGAAAGTGCCCATTTGTGTGAAACTCTCTAAAATAAGGAATAGCAACAGAGTTATATCCTGTCTGGTCGCACCAAGCAATTAGTTTATCCAATGCTTCTGCAAACTTTCCTGCAATATCGGATTGGTCGTCATTTGAATTTGAAACAAAATGTTTCACTCTTATTTTATTTGTTGCAGGTTCTGCATAAGACAAATGTATTGCTACTGCATACGGTAAAAATCCTGTTTCGGAATACTCTTCGCCTATGGAAAGATAATCGGAAAAACCAATAAAGCCCTCTTCTTTGTAGTAAAGGTGTTCTTCTGAAAAACCGCTTTCATCTACCTGTAAATAATCAGAATTTTTTGTTTGAGCATTGAAATAATCGTCAAGCTCAACTCTGGTATTTTCATCAAAATTCCTGTGGTATCTTTTGCTTGTTGCGGATAGATTTATTACATTATACTTAATTGTAAAATGCTGTTGATATAGTGCGAGAATATCTGTGATATTATCAAAAGCCGTATTGTGTATAATGGTTAATGCAGGAATAACATCAGCGTATTTTTGCAAAACCTCTATCGCTTTAGTGTGGTTACTTCTACTGTGGAAAATTATACCAACTTGGTAATTTTTACTGTTTCCAACCGAACTTTTGATAGCATCGAAAATAGCATCAATATCGGTAAATGTACCAACTTGCGGATTTGCAATAATTGTAAAGTTAATATCGCTACTTACCAACTCCTTTAGGGTGGTTTTTAGTGTTGATGAATTTTTTACAGGTTCGATTATAGGCGATACTTTCGTTTTGTTTGGTAAAAGAACAGGTGTTGTCAATTCCCTAATTCCAATCAATTCAAACTGCTTACCTCTTAAATACGGTTGGTACATACGGTATTTGTTGCTAAAAAATTATACAATTTATGATATTCCTGCTCATTAAAATCCAAAGAATTACAAATGTGTTTTAACTCTTTCGGGGTATTTGATGATTTCAGAAAGTCGGGTTTTAGTAATTTTCTTTCTTTGAGTTTGTTCAAAACCTGTTTTTGAAAATCAACTATGTTTTTGCTTGCCAACAATTCGTAACAAGCTCTGAAAATTTGAGTATTTGGAACATCAGGAACAAACCCGAAATTATCAGCAACTAAATCAAGGTATTCTTGCTTTCTTAAAATTTTGAAGATTGTATCAAAATCAAATAATGATGTATTACTACCCGCTTCCTTAATTGTTTGTAATTTATTCTTTGTGTCAAGTACGATAATACCAATGTTGGTATCGGCATACTCATTTTTTAATTTTTCAGCATTCTTTTCATCTGTAACAATACTAACTCCGTCTGCAAACTTTTGATAGTCGTTTAATTGTTTGGATAGTTTAGAAAAATCATCAAGTTCTGTTTTGATTTCAAAAACTCGTACAGCTCCGTTCAGCATAACCAAATCAGCTTTTGAAGCACCAATTTTTAATTCATTAAGGATTAGTGTTGTTTTTAAACTATGCTCTTTGATTAGTTTTAAAACCAAATTGTTTTTATAGACATATTCACATCTGTATTGTTTCTGAAGTGATTTGTACAATGATTTAATTATATCTAAATTAGTATTGTAAGAGCCTGCATTAAAATATTTTTCTGTTTGCTTTTGAAATAGTACAAAATCATCTTCCCGCACTATCTTTTGAAACATAGGCGGTGAGAATATTTGGGATAAAATTCTTAAATTTTGCACTCTCTTTATACTAATTTTTACTTTACAAAGGTAACAAATTACATAAAACTTATCTACATTTTGATACGAAAAACCAACATTGCGTTATTATTAGGTTACAAAATGACATAAATGCACAAAGTAAACCATACGCAATACAAATTTTCCCTCTTAATGCAATTCAAAGCAAAGTAAAAAGTAAGTAGGATAAGTAAGTTTTAGGGAAACATTTTTTTTGTTATTCCGCAGGAATACAAAAAAAGATTTATCGGGCTGAAATGGTGCAAAATGGTAAACCGCAGGTTTCCATTTGCACTAATTTGTTTTATTATGGCTTGTTTTTTTTCGTAAGAAAAAAACCGCTTTTGTTTTTGGCAAAAGCTACTTATCCTACTTATCCATTCCATTAAAAGAAAAAAGGTGCAGAATGCACCTTTTGTATATTCAAAACGGTAAGCCTGTTTGCTCTGGCGGTTTTGGTGGTTCGGGTGGCGGTTCTTTTTCTTTATTCTTATTGTCCACTTCTTCCCAACTCAATTCTTTTACCGCATACACATAGCCGTTCTTTTTGGATAACCGCAGATAGCCGTGTTTCTTCAATGCTTTGCCCAATTTCATTACTGTACCGTCTGTAATGTTCATCTTTGTTTTTTCCGCTAATTTGGTCGCTATTTGGGTTGTATTGATAAAATTATTTGCGGTTTCCCTGTCTGCAATTTCAAACCACGTTAATAATAATTCTTCTTCGGGGCTTCTTGCTTGGTACTGCTCGTTGTTGTGGTTGATTTCCTTTATTTCTTCTTGGTTGAACCAATAACGGAAACCGTCTTTGTAAAGCTGTTTTGCCTGTGCATAAGCCAAATTTATATCAATGCTGTGGGTGTACTCGATATGTTCCACTTCAAAGCATAGGAAACGCCTCGAACCTGTTGTATCATTTAAGAATTGGGCAGTGTTTACACTGCCCGCAAACGAAGCCCTGCGTGGCAGGGTTTCGTTGTTGTGTCCGTATGCTTTACGCATACGGATATGCGTTTTCGTTATCAGCTCTTTTAATGTCCCTATCTCTGTACGGTTTAGGTTTTCGAGTTCGTCCAAATTGATTAGCATACATTCCGCTAAATGTATCAAGGTATCTTTATTGTTCGGGTTGATTGTTCCCGAAAACATATAATCCTTTAAAGGCTTTGGTATCAATTTTTCTATCCACGTTGTTTTTCCTACGCCTTGTTTGCCACTAAATACAATTACGGTCTGATTGATTGCTTTATCATTGGTTACACACGCCACCATTGCTACAAACCATTTTTTAAAACACTCAATCCATAAATCCTGCTTTGTAGTGGTAATGGTATTGGCAAGCTCTGTAATGTAGTCGGTGTCGTCTTCATTGTCGGGCAGGTTATCAAAGTAGTCTTTGAACGGGTCGAACTGTTCGCAGAAATCGGAACGTAACAAATTTCGTAAGGTATTGATATTGCATTTTACTTTTGCTTTCAAAATCTCACGCAGGATTGAGTTTTCAACGAAATCCGTTAGCGGTTTCCAAAGCGTAGCTTTGGCAGGTTTGTACTCCAATTTGCCCGAAACTACGTTATAGCGGAAGCTATAACGGTAGTTTAAAAAGGTTTCCAATCTATCAATGAAGCTCGGCTTTTCTTCTTCCTCGTCCGTATCTTCTTCAGATGATTTATTGCTCTTGGATTGCTTGGAAATTTCGCCATTTGGTGAAATGGATAAGTTACTTTTGTTGTGTTCGTGGGTATTGCTGTAAGCACTGTTTACGGTTGTTGCGACTTCCTTTGTATCAAAATTATAATCAGAAAGAATATAGCCCATTGCCGTAGGCAATGGCACGCCTTTACGGTTGAGATTGCAAGCCAATAAATGCACAAAGTTGTTGCGATTACCATTTACATAGCTTTCTTTTTTCTCGGTAAATCTTACGCAATGTTCGTATGTTGCCAAATAATCATTACTAAAATTTTCGGTAGAAAAACCATTGCTTGCAATGGTTGGCGGTTCTGTTATCACTTCGGAATTTTGCACGATGTATGGCGTTAAATCTTCCGTAGCAATTACAGGATAAACGGTTGCATTTTCATTCAAATACAAATCGGTGTCGTAAGACACGAAACAAAGGCGTGTAACGTCTTTGCCTGATTTGTCAATAGGTAGCGATAAAAATTCTTCATAGAATTTTTGAAGCGTTAAAAAGGCTTCTTTATGGTTTTTCTGTGATGAATTGACTTTGACAAAGATTTTTAAACCGTTTCCCGATGGACTGATAAAAGCCGAATAAGTGTAGGGCGTTTCCTGTGCCAATGCTTTAGCATTGGTAAGTTGTTCTTTGGTTAGTTTGTCAATATCCAATACCACAATTTGAGTATATGCAGTAACAAACTCTAATTTCCTGCCACCTTTAAAAGAAGCCGAAGGCGTGAAAGCGGGCAAAGATTTCTTTGCCCTTTCGTATGCTTCCATTTTGCTTTCTGCCAATGACTTCCGCAGATAAGTAATTATATTGATGTACTTACCTGTTTTGATGTCGTTCAATACTTCAATTATCTTGGCATTTTCTACCACTTCATTGAAGTTTTTAAATATACTTACTACCATAATCAAACGTTTTTTATTGTTAAGAAACCTTTATCAATGCTATTTTTTAGCAAATGATTTGTTGTAATGTTCCTGCAACAGTTTTTCAACGTCTGACAATTTGTAGTAAATTTTATTGCCGACCTGTGAGAATGAAATACGCCCCTCGTCCCGCCAGGTTTGTGCGGTGCGTTTGGAGATTTTCATCAGGATAAGAAACTCCTGGTTGTCTAAGAAAGTATCTTTCTTAGGTTCGTTTTTGGCGTTGAGACGTTGTGTGATTTCGTCTAATCTTGCTACCAATTCTGTGTATTGGTCTTTGCTTAAAATAATTGCTTCCATTTTCAAATAATTTTATGATTATGAAAGCAAAGGACAGCAATGTAAAAAAGTCATTTTGTCCGTAAGTTGTCTTTCGGGACAATTTTTATTTACAGCATTTTGTCAATATCAATTCTTTTGTGAGGTTTGGGGCGTTTATCGGACTTAGAAGGAGTGAGCATTGTTTTTACTGTTTGAGGACTTAACTCTCTGCCATCTTTATCTACAAAACAATTTACAATAACAGCAACAATATCATTAATACTACCGTCAATAATGGGTTTGCCATCGGCAAACAATTCTCTGTGCAATTGGTAAAAAATATCAACCAACTGATTGATGTTACAATTTATTTTCAGCTTTCCAATAGGAATACCTTTGTTGCTTTTTTGCATTTGTTCGATAGAAAATTCATTTGTTAGGCGGTTTAGGTGTTGTATTTGGTCTATTTCTTTTTGGCATTGCATTGAATAGTCGGGCAGTTTTGGGTTAATGAAATCTATGCTTGCCTGTTCAAAATCAAATTTTTCTTTGGTCAAAAACATTATCTTGTCTGTATAATCTGCCATTGCATTGACTTTACTTTTTACTTCTCTGAATGAAAAATACCTTTCTTCACATTCTGCATTGATGTACTGCATTGGTGGTTTGGTATGGGTATGGCGATTTCTTAAAATTTCTAATTCTTTCCGTTTGCTTTCAATAATCGTGTAACATTTCATCATTCTACCTCGCATCGTTCTGCTCACAAACATTTCTTCATTTTCTGAAATCAGCTTTTCAAATTTATTGAGCCACTTAATCGGGTCTTTCACGAAATCGCAATGATGCGAAAAGAAATCGGGTAACTGTGCATAAGGAAGCCGAAAAATTTTATTTATCAATGCTTGACAATATGTTGTATTGTCTGTAATTTCTTCCTGTACAATATCAAACAAGGCATTTTCGGACTGTTCTTTTTGAACAGCCGTACGTTCGGGAAATTGAACAACTTGCTTTATTTGATAACGTTTTGGCATCATTCTATCAAGTTCAATGTTGGATATTAACTCTGTCATTCATATCTCCCGGAAATGACAGTACTAAAAACCGCAAGCCTTCAGAAGTTTCATTACTAATTTTGTGTATTTGCTTTGCTGAAATTTTAATCCCGTCGTTTTGGGACAAAGAAATTTTTTCACTCTCCAATAAGAATGAAGCTTTGCCATCAAGAATATAAAAAAACTGCTCTGTTTCATTATGAAAATGAAACTGTTCCTCCGTATGTGGTGGCATTAATTCTTCTTTGACAATAACGTTTTCAGATTGTATAAAAGTCCACGCTTGACAATTATTACCCCATTGATAATATTTTGTATTCTTTGTATTGATAATCATATCACTTTCATTTTTATAAATCATCTGTATAATGCCGTCTGTCTTTATCCTGCGAAAACTTGCGGCTGTTGTAATCTGCTGATTTGTTTCTTGCTATAGATAAGGTTTTCCAATCTTCATTTTTCAGCATTTTGGCTATGAAAACCATTTGTCCGATATGATAAGGATAATGAGCCAATTGCCTGTTAATCGCTTCAGTTACAGTATGACCGTCATTTCGGATGTAAATGATTTTCTCTAAATCTGCCTCCGTAAGTTGGTTTAAAGCATTCATCAGGCCATCCCAACCTTTATTCCAATGCTCCATTAATTCAGCTTTGTTCTGAAACGGATTGGTAAATTCCGCATCACGGTTTCGCCAGGGCTTTTCTCCGTCTGTGGTCAGGAAATCGGTAAATCGTGACAACATATTTCCTGCAACGTGATTGACCAGAATAGCAATACTGTTGCTTTCCTCGTTATACTGCCAGAATAATTGTTCTTCCTGTAATTGTTCCATTGCTTTTTCTCCAAGCATTTTGTAATACAGGAATTGCTTTTTAATACTTCCTAAATAGCTGTCCATTTCTCTATTTTATTTGGGTTAATACAAATTCTTTTCTTTCATTGATATTACCTATCGGCACGTTTATGACTTCATAACCGTACTTTTCATAAGTACTTTTCATTTGGAAATAAGTGTGTTCTGCCTCCTGCCAATCCTGTTTTCGTTCATTATCTGTTTGATAAATTTCTTTCCAGGGTGGCAGGATAAATACCTTAGGATTATATGAACAATTCAGCACTTTTTTCATAGTTTCTGTTGAAAGTGCATAACCAATCATATCCGCATAGCACACGGCATCCAAAATACCTCGGTCGAAAAAGCAAATTTCATTTGGCTGGCTTGCTGTTGCTCTGTTGTAATCTAAAATGGATACGGCTATCATTTTATCGGTATAAAGTTGTTTGTTTTTCCAAGGCAAAGCATCTCCGTCCGTTTCTGTTTCTTCACGAATAATGCCTCTGGCAGTCTCCGGAATGGTTTTATATCCATTTGCTGACAGAGCATCTAATAAGGTTGTTTTTCCTGCTCCGGGTCCACCCGTTATGACAAAAAAATCCTTCATTATTCGTCAAATTTATAATGTGCTCTCACTTTACTTACTTTCCCATCATTATTCAATTCCATATATTCTGACGAATAGGAATTATTGACGCTTCTGTAAAACAATACGGTTGAATTAGCTCCTTTGAGTTCGTGGTACAATTCAAAGTGCAGGTCGGGGTATTTTTGAAGGGCTTTTGAAAAGTAATTCTTTAAATCACTTTTATTGGAAATTTTACCTTCTGCGTTTATTCCCATTTGCTGAATAATGGGCGAAACAAAATCAATGTTTTCGCTGTAATGTTCCATAATTTTATCCAAATCGTGGCTGTTCCAGGCCTCAAGCCATTCTTTTGCAAAGTCTGTATTCATATCCTTTTATTTTGAGTGATTGTTTTGAATAATTTCTTCTGAACTCAATCCAAACATTGGCGGTGTTTTTACGTCCAATAGGTTCAGGTAAATATAAAGCTGTGCTCTGTGGTGAATTTCGTGTTCGGTCATTGCCCGAAGCCACTTCCAGACGGTAATTGGAGCATTGCCGGGTGTCAGGCATTTGCGTTGTAAATCTTCATTACTCAGACTTTTGAAAATGGCTAATGCTTCTTCGTGTTTCTCGTTGAAATAATGGATTACATTATCGTACCCGTCTGCAAGTTCTTTCCCACACCCATTGTACGTACAGAGTTTTCCTGAAATGGTTTCGGCAAACATATACCGCTCAATGGCTGCAATGTGTCTTATCTGGTCAGCAATGGTAAATTTGCCGGGCTTGTATGCCCAATCCATATATTTCGGTGGAATAATGGCAATCAGGTGATTGGTGCGTTGCCTGATTTTTCCGTAATACTCCAGAAAATTTTCCATATTGGTTATTTCCATACTTATCCTTTCCTTTTAATCATTTATAATTCTATCGGTTTGCCGAGAGATATAAACCATTTCTTTAAAATTGGGTGCTGTATAATCGAAGTCTATACATTCTTTAGCAAACCCAAGATGAATTCGGTCTATCTCAAAAATGCCTTTGGCATACTGTTCCAAAGCAAATTCAATATCGTCTGCCAGCATATAGAAATACAGCCAATGAAAGCCTTCTTCTTCCGAAAGAAAAATGTTTTCGATATAGACTTTTTCGTGTTCAATGGTTTGCAATAATTCTTCTTTTCTACTGTTAAGCGTTTGCATCCATTGATGTAACTGCTCAACTTTTTCGGGTAGAATACGGTATTTGAAGAGCTTTCTTTCCATTGCCTAATCTATTTGTTTGTCGGGTGATTTTTTTGATAACTGCATCAGTGTAACCAATGAAGTTGCTGCTAATGTTTCCTTACCTTCGGCACTAACTGCAAATACGTCTGAACGGACCACAGTCAAAACTTTTCCGTTTTTGATAACCTGTGCTTTAGCCACAAGTTGTTCACCAATGGCAGGATTTAGGTAGTTTACTTTCAGCTCAACTGTTGTAAAATAGCTGTCTTCCGGTTTAGCTGACGCTCCGGCATAGCCCGAGGAAACATCTACCAATGAAGCAATGGTACTGCCGTTGAACATTCCTGCCGGACGAGCCATAAAATCCTGTTTGGGAACAGTGATTTCAAAATAACCTTCGTCCATTCCGGTTACTTCCGCACCGAATAATTGCATTATTTTGGAACGCCCGAAACTTTCCAATAGTCGTGTTCTTCTTTCATCGTTCATAGTCTAAGCGTCTTTATAAAGATTATTTCTTTTTATTTCCATCAATCGCTCCGGGTTTTCAGGAGATTCAAATCCAAACTGACGGTAAAGCGAATGAGCATCTAATGTTGCCAATAATATCCTTCTCAAACTTCCTGCAAAATCCAATTCCATTATGTATTTCATCATCATTTTTGATAATCCCTTACCTCTGTATTCTTTCAAAACATATACATCTGCCAAATAGCCGAAAGTGGCATAATCCGTTACCAATCGGGCAAAGCCAATCTGTTTTTCATCTTCAAATAGTCCTATACAAAATGAATTTTGCAACGCCGTTTTTACAGTTTCCAGCGGAATGCCTTTTGCCCAATAACTTTCTTTACTCAAAAACTGATGAACGGCTTTGATGTCCATATTTTCAAATCCCGATTTTATTTCAATTACCTGATTGCTTATTTCCATTGCATTTGTTTTTTCAGGTTTTTTATGTGTGCCAAATGATGACTGCAATGCCAACTGTATTTTGCCATAGCTTCTGCAATAGTCTGGCTTCTATTCAAATCCGGATGAAAGAACGTTCTATCCCAATCCTGTTTTTCCAATCCTTTTAACAGGATTGCCCAACGTTCGTGAATGCCTTCTAAAATGCTTAATGACGGCAAAATGGATAGATGTTTTGCATCCGGTAACTCCGTCCATTTTTCTTCTGCAAACGATTTGATAGTCGGATTATCTTCCGTCAATGCAAACTTGATGCGGGCAAAACAATTGATATTGCTATCCGTTAAATGATGAACAACCTGCCTGACAGTCCAACTTCCTTTCCTGTAAGGTGTGTTTAATTGTTCATCGTCTAAACTCATTACCGCTGATTTTAGATTTTTCGGGAATGAAGCAATCATATCAATGAATGACATACACATTTCTTCGGTAATTACTTCCGGCTCTTTGTATTTCCCAATCGGATATTGATTAATCTGTTCCATTTTCTAATGTTTATATAAACCAGTTCCAATTATATTTATCTGAACTTCGCCCTTTTCTGATGTCATTAAGTTGCTTTTTCAGTTTAAACATTGTTGCATCATTTGCGGTATATGGATAATATTCTGTTCCCAAGATATTTATACACTTAACAGGTGAGATAACCGCAGCTGTGCCCACACCAAATATTTCTATTTTTTTGCCGGATTGAAATTCATCAATAAGCTCTTGAAGTTGTACTTTCCTTTCTTCGACAATCATTCCCAAATCTTTTGCAATTTGTATAATTGAACTTCTGGTAACTCCGTCAAGAATTGAGGTACTCAACTTCGGTGTAATCAATCTATTATCCATTACAATAGCAATATTCATTGTACCGGCTTCTTCAATATATTCGTGAGTTTTAGCATCTGTCCAAATTACCTGGTCATACCCCTGTATTTTGGCTTGCTGTGCCGGATAAAATGCGGCACCATAATTTCCTCCGCATTTAGCATAACCTACTCCGCCTTCTGCCGCACGTACAAATTCTGTTTCTACTTTTAAACGTACAGGTTCAGAATAATATAATCCCATTGGTGTACATACTATGCAGAATAAATATTCATCCGAAACTTTAACTCCTAATCGAGGTTCTGTGGCAATCATAAACGGACGTATGTATAAACTTATTTCTTGTTCTTCCGGAAGCCAATGTTCTTCCAAACGAACCAACTCTTTCATTCCTCCGATAAATAAATCTTGCCCTACAGCAGGCATACACATTCTTTCCAATGAAACATTAAATCTTCTAAAATGCTTATCAGGACGAAATATGATAACTTGACCATTATCTTGACGAAATGCTTTCATTCCTTCAAATACGGTTTGACCATAATGTAAACACAGTGACATCGGGCTTATTTTAATATCGGTATATGGCACTATGTGAGGTGATTGCCAAGTGCCATCTTTGTAATTACATAGTAAAATATGGTCTGTTGGCTGAACGCCAAATACAAAATCATCATAGTTAAAATTCGATTTCATACTTCTTTCAGACTTTTGGATGTTTATCATTTTTTTACTTCATTTAATGGTTATCTTTTAAATTCATTTCCATTTTAGTATCTGCCCGCTTGTACTTGGCTTGTTCAATTGCGACTTCGGTAAAACCTAAATTTCTATAAATGCCCAAAGCAGGTTTCAATGCGGATTGTGTGTATAGTACCAGTTTCTCTACGCCCAAATCTTTTGCCTTGTCAATAGCAGCCTGACACAACATTTTTCCTGCTCCGATGCCCTGATAATTTTCATCCACTGCCATTTTGGTCAATTCCATTGTATCATTATTTACTTTTTTCAAAGCAACTGTTCCGATTACCTTACCTCCATAAACGGCAAACAAAATTTTTCCTCCGTCATTTAGTATCGCTTCTTCAGGATTAGACAAAACGTATTTGTCAATATCTTCCAACACAAAATATTTTTCAATCCACGCCCGGTTGAATTGCTCAAAATAATTTTGCCATTCGGGACGGTAATTTTCTATGGTTATCGTTTTCATAATTTTATCTCAAATAAATTGACCTCAATATTGTTATAGTGTTCCGGCAAATCGCTTGTCGGTGGTAACTGTTTTTTACCTATCCATTCAAATCCTAATTTTTGGTAATAACCGGTCAATGCTTCATTGTTTGCCCAGGTATCTATCCGGATAAATTTCTTCTTATTTTTCCACGCTTCAACCATAGCCCAATCCACCACTTTCTTCGCTATATTTTTTCCTCTGTACGAATTGCGTATCGCCATACGGTGTAAATAAATGGCTTCCTTCCCGTCTTTGTCGTTCCAAATAGTAGGTTCGGCTTTTACTATGGAAAATACACCCGCCATTTCATCGTCCTTATCTAAGACTTTAAAGTGCCTTTTTTCTGTAATTTCATTTTCAATAAATGATTTACTGAAAACAGGCCAACCGTATCCACTTTGCTGAAATTGATAGGCTCTTGCTTCGCTGTATATTTTTTCCACCATAGGAATGTCGGCTATAACAGTTCGCTCTATTCTCATTTCTTTGCCATTTTCTGATAACCGCTATTGACACAATACACACCGCTTAAAGTAGCGACCAAAGCCCATAAAGTGATACCGGTTAGTTTTTCATTCAGGAATAAAAATCCGAGCATAATGGCAATGAACGGATTGATATAAGCATACAGGGAAGAAATGCCTATCGGCAAATGTTTCAGTGCGTACACAAAAGCGGAATACGCAATAATGGAACCTACTATAATCAGGTAAACCAATGCCCAGATGCTGGACGATGTAACGGTTTTCAATTCGGTATAATCATCCAAAAAAGCACTGAATACAAACAAGGCAATTCCACCTGAAAGCAATTGCAATGCAGCATTTTGTAATACATTCTTGCTATTGGGGATTTTGTATTTTGCAAATACACTTCCTGAAGCCCAAGCCAAACAAGCCCCGAAAGCTATCAGCATTCCCATAAAATATTCAGGGTTGGCAATGTCTTTCAAGTTATCTTTGAAAATAAGCGTTATTCCCAAACAACCTAATATCAATCCCACGATAATTAATAAATGTGGTTTTCTCCTGTCAAACCCAAACAAATAGCTGATGACAACCACAAAAACAGGAATGAGTGATAATATCAATGCTGCCAGTCCGCTCGAAATGTAGCGTTCGCACCAACCAATCACACCGTTTCCCAAAGCCACCATTAAAACGCCCGGAACAGATTGATAGAGGAAGTCCGATTTATTCATATTCAGATTTCCTGTGAGTTTTAATCCTAAGAGTAAAGTTCCGCCCGCAATCACTTGACGAATAGCAGCAAACAAAAACGGCGGAAAGGTTTCCACCCCAATACGAATAGCAAAATAAGTCGTTCCCCAAACGATACAAACAATGAAAAGTGCTCCGTAAGCCAGAATGTTTTTATTATTATCCATAGCAATCTGATAAATTATAATGCAAAATAAGGAAGAAAAAACGTATGGTTACAGATACAATTTTTGTAATTTTGCAGGATACAGTTTTTAGACAATGAAAGAAGTATTATATCAAAGAATAGCAACGGTTCTTACGGAACAAATCAAAAACGGCACACTGAAAACAGGTGATAAAATGCCGTCATTGCGTACGCTGCATAAAGAATATGGTGTGAGTATGAACACAGCCATACAAGCGTATTTGGAGTTGGAAGCCAATGGCCTGATTGTTTCCCGACCACAGTCTGGCTATTATGTGAATTACAAGCCTTCCAATTTGTCCGTTCCTTCCGTGAGTAAGCCTGCTAATCAGGCAAAATCAGAAAGTGTAGAAGCACTGATTTCCAAAGTATATTCAACGTTAAGCTATAATGACGTTACCCGGCTTTCTTTGGGTGTTCCCGAAAACGAATTATTGCCTATTGCAAAACTCAACAAGGAATTGGTCAATGCTATGCGTAATCTCAAAGGAAGTGGTACGGAATACGAAGAAATTCAGGGAAACAGAAAGCTACGCAGGGATATTGCCCGATTGACTTATACCTGGAACGGAAATTTGAATGAAGATGATATTGTTACGACTGCCGGGGCTATGAATGCTATTTCATTCGGGTTGATGGCACTTACACAGAAAGGCGATACGATAGCAGTTGAAAGTCCTGTTTATTTCGGCATATTGCAGTTGGCTAAAAGTTTGGGATTAAATGTTATTGAACTGCCGACACATCCGGTTACCGGAATAGAGCCTGATGCTTTGAAAAAAATATTACCCCAAATAAAAGTGTGTATGCTGGTTTCTAATTTCAACAATCCGTTGGGAAGCTGTATGCCTGATGAGCATAAAAAGGAAGTGGTAAAAATGCTTTCGGAACGAGGTATTCCGCTCATAGAAGATGATTTGTATGGCGATGTATATTTCGGGAACAGCCGCCCTAAACCTTGTAAAGTATTTGATGAGGAAGGTTTGGTTCTTTGGAGTGGTTCTGTATCCAAAACATTAGCTCCGGGGTATCGTGTGGGCTGGTTAGCTCCGGGAAAGTTTAAAGATAAAATCGTTCATCAGAAGCTTATTCATACTGTTTCCTCTACCACTATAACACAGGAAGCTATAGCTAATTTCCTTGAAAAAGGTAGGTGTGAAAATCATCTTCGGAAATTAAGAACTGAGTTGCACGCTAATAGTCTGCAATTTGCCAGAGCAGTTGCCGAGTACTTTCCGGACGGGACTAAAATCAGCCGTCCGCAAGGTGGATTTATGCTTTGGGTGGAACTGGACAAAAGAATTGATGCTACGGAATTATACGACCGGGCTATTCGTCAAAAAATAAGCATTGCTCCGGGCAGGATGTTTTCACTGCAAAACCAGTTTAACAACTGTATGCGGTTAAGCTACGGGCAACGCTGGTCGGAACAGATAGATGACAAGCTGAAACAGTTGGGAAGAATTGCTAAAGGGTTGATTTAAATCACGTTTATCCAATTTGAAAGAATTCTATCCATCAGTCTGTTGCATTGAGCAATATGGCTGTTGTTCTTCAATAATTCATTTTCACTTTGTACATAGGGTAGGTTATACAAAAGTTCATCTTTCCCGTTTTCGGTCATTTGCATTAAACTTTCTATAGTTACTTCTAAATGAAATTGTAAGCCGATGATATGTTGATTGTAGTAAAATGCCTGATTGATATTGGCTCCCGAATACAGTAAATTCAGACTGCTGTTTTGAGGAATATCAAACTGGTCTCCGTGCCAATGGAATACAACCGGATTATGTTTGAACAGTTCATAAAACCAAGCGATTTGCTTACATCCCTCTGTAGGAAAAACAGGAAACCACCCGATTTCTTTGTTCTTTGCCGAAACTACTTTTGCTCCCAAACAATCGGCAATCAATTGAGCACCTAAGCAAATTCCCAACACATTTTTACCGGATTGGATACACGATTTTATAAATGCTTTTTCCTGTTTCAACCAAGGGAATTGTGTTTCATCATACACGCCCATCGGGCCACCCATTACAATCAACGCATCTATCTCTGAAATATCAGGCAATAGAAAATCTGTTTCAAAAAATTTTGTAACTGAAATATGATGATGATTCTCTTTTAACCAAGTCTCAATGTATCCTAATCCTTCAAATGGTACGTGTTGAAAATAATGTACATTCATTGTCTATGCTTTTTGTTCATTCCAATAATAACTATCAGGGTAAATACGCTGTCCGAAAACAGCTGTACCTACCCTTATGATGGTTGCGCCTTCCTCTATGGCTGTTTCCAAATCGCCGCTCATTCCCATTGACAATTCTTTCATTTGTATATCAGGAATGTTTATTGCGATAATTTCCTGTTGAATACTTTTCAATAATTTAAAGCATTGTCTCACTTTCTCGGTTTCAGCACTGAATAAACCAATGGTCATCAATCCTTTTATTTTTAGTCGGTTCAATCGGGCAATCTGCTGAACCAAAGCTATGGCTTTATCGGGATGCACCCCGAATTTACTTTCTTCATTGGACGTATTGACCTGTACAAGTACATCTATGGTTTTATCTTCATACTCCAAACGTTGCTGTAACTTTTCTGCCAAGTCTATACGGTCAAGCGATTGAATACAGGAAACATCATATTTTAAAACCTCTTTGATTTTATTGGTTTGCAAATGCCCAATGAAATGATTGGTATGCGAAACACCTTTCAATGCTTCATATTTTTCTTTGAGTTCCTGGACTTTGTTTTCTGCTATCAGTGTATGTCCTGCTTGCAATGCAATTTTGATACGTTCGGCAGGTACGGTTTTAGTTGCTAATAACAATTTTACTTCATTGGGATTTCTGTTACTTTCCTTGCAGGCATTGTTTATCCGTTCTTGTATGACTGCCATATTTCGCAAGATTTCTTCATTCATACGTTGATGTTTTCTTGGAATATTTTGAGGTCGGAAATGGATTTGAACCATTGTAAAAGATATTGCGTATCCTTGCCTTGCCACTCAGCCATCCGACCAATTGCAGGCGAACTGACTTAGTCCGCCTTTTCTTTTTATTTCCACCAATAGTAATAATTGTGCTTATCGTCATATTCAAATCCGCAACGTGGATAAAGCTTGTTGCCAATGTCGTTCGTTTTTTCAGTTTCCAACATCAATCCGCAAGCTCCTGTCTCATCACACCACTGTTTGGCCCTGTCTATCAATGCTACCGAAAGTCCTTTACCTCTGTAATCGGGATGAACAAACAAATCGCTCAACAGCCATTGCTTTGCCAATTTGATATAATGATACAGTTGATACAATTGAACAAAACCAACTGCTTTGCCTTCGGCATAAAGCACAAATATATGTGATTGGTCATTGTCCAATCGTTCCTTAATGAACTGCTTACACTTTTCATAATCGTCTGTCTGGCGATAGAAAATCCGATAAAGATTGAATAACTCTGCTGTTTTGTCTAAATCGTTAAGACCTACTTTTTTGATACTGTAATTCATTACTCTTCATTATTTTGATTAATGATACAAAAGTATTGGATGACAGGATGAGCTTGATGGTACAGTTTGATGATATGTAAGTAGTCCAGAAACATTTAAAACTTGTCATAGCTTATCTTAATGCTTGTGCTTATGGGAACTGCTACACAAGCCAAAATCAAACCTTGCTGTATATGAGCTTCAGATAGGACAAAATTCCGTTTTAACCGCACTTCCCCCTCCTCCAGTTTGCATACACAAGTGCCACAGGTACCTCTGCAACAGGAATGTGGAGCATCAATTCCAGCATTGAGCATCGCATCAAGCAAAGGTGTCTGTTTGTTCCATTGGATATAATTTGTTTCTCCGTTGAGTGTCAATCTTACTTCTACAATGTTCGATTGCTCGTTTTGGGCTTCGGCAGGGTTGGTTTCTTCGTTTAAATTCATCTGCTTTACGAAATATTAATATATAAAGCCCGAAAGTTCTTTATCACTTTCAGGCTTTGATATTGGATTAAACAACTACTTCACTTTCAATGGCTGAAAGTATGTTATCTAATTCCGCTATTTCATTTTCACTAAGTGGTTTCAAAGGGCTTTTGAAGCCGCCTCCGCCTACTCCCAACAGGTCTAAACCTGCTTTTATAGAGCGTGGTAAACCTTTTGCCACAATGAACTTTAATAAATCAAACTGTTTATAAAATATGCTTTGGGCTTTTTCCAAATCGTTTGTCTGAATAGCATCGTAAAGAGCAATATTGAGTTCTGGAATCAAGTTAGGAGCGGCGGTACACCAACCTTTAGCACCAGCTGAAAAAGCGGCTAATGCCAATGGATTAGAGCCGTTGAAAAACGCTACATTTTCTCCCAATTCTTTTCTCAGATAGTGCATACACTGAATATCGCCTGAACTTTCCTTTATCATTGTTACATTCGGAATTTCCAACAAACGCTTCAATAAAGCAGGTGACATATCCACTCCTCCTGTAGCAGGATTGTTATATGCCATTATCGGAATAGAAATTTTGGAAGCAACGGTATCATAGTGTTTCACAATTTCATCATCGGTCAGTTTCCAATAACTCATCGGAATAATCATTACTGCCGTTGCACCTGCTTTTTCAGCGAATTTTGCGTGGTAAACGGTTTTTTCGGTGGTAAGGTTGGAAACACCTACCAATGTAGGTACTCTACCTGCCACCTGTTGCATTGTCGCTTCCGTGATGGCTTCTTTTTCCGCATCATTGAGGTAAGGCATTACACCTGTACTTCCCAAGGGAGCAATGCCGTGAGAACCTGTGGTAACCAATCGCTCTACTTGCTTTTTGAATAGTGGAATATCAACGTTTTCGTTGTCGTCAAATGGTGTAACCGGGTATGCGATTACGCCTTTAAATGGTACTTTGTTCATTTTTTGTCCTGTTTTAAAAATTAAAAATCTCTGCCTTCTTCTTCACGCAATGCCACGCCTAAGTTTTGCAGTTGTGGTGCATTTTCACAAGCGATGTATTTTGCGGGTTCTGTTTCACTACGGTTTTGGTGCTGATGCCAAGCCCAAGACGGGATGTAAACCGCATCTCCCGCTTCCCATTCCACGATTTCATCCTCTACTTTTGTCCAGCCTTTTCCCTCAATGACATACAAAACAGTTTCGTAGGTATGGCGGTGCAAGTGTGTTTTTTGTCCGGGCAATAAACCGCCAATGGTCATACTTACGTTTTTGCTTGGCAAGTCCACAAAGAAAACCGGGTGCTTTCTTTCTTCGGAAAACTGATTGTGCACACCTGCATTTTCAACGTTCTTGTGAATGACGTGGGAGGGCTTCACATACGTTGGTCTTGCAAATGTCTGATGAAAGTCTTTCGAGCTGAACTGTTTTTGCTCTGCGTGGATTGATTTTTTTACTTCTGTAGCTGTTTCTAATTTTGACATAATTGAAAATTTTTATGGTTCTGTTGCATTATTGCATTACAAAAGTATTGTACCTTTGGACTATCATAGTGATACAGTTTGTATAAAAACAGATAGTCCAGATGTTGAGGAAATGGAATTTTGAACTTCAATTAGATGAAAAATCAGACAAAGCCATTTATCTGCAAATAGCCGATGCCATCATAAAAGACATTCATTCAGGCAGGTTAAAACCAGGCGATGCTTTGCCCGGAAGCAGAAATCTTGCACAACTTTTAAAGGTCAATCGGAATACGGTTGTAGAAGCCCTTAATGTATTACTCGTTGAGGGTTGGTTAATTTCCAAAGAAAGACAAGGTACTTTTGTAGCCGATGCACTGCCAGATTTCAAAGCAGCAAAAAAAAGCAATCTTGTAACAACCGTAATAAAAGATACGGCAAACAGGCATTATCTCATACAATTTGATGATGGGCATCCCGACACTAAAATTGCCCCCGTTACGGAACTGGCAAGGGCATACCGTCAAATCTTCAACCAAAAAGCAAGGTGGCAGATGATGGGGTACGGTACTGAACTGGGTGATTTGGAATTTAGAAAAGCAATTGTTCAAATGCTCAATCATCAAAGAGGTATGCAAATAAACGAACAAAATGTTTGTATTACTCGTGGTAGTCAAATGGCGATGTATTTAGCAGCCCAATGTCTATTTACCAAAGGGGATTATGTACTTATTGAAAACCCTGGTTATAAGCCTGCTTGGAAAGCCTTTGAAAATGCCGGTGCAACATTATTGCCTGTAAGCTTAGATAAAGACGGCTTGGTGATTGATGAGGTCATTGCTTATCTGAAATCCGGCAAAAAGATAAAGGCAATTTACGTTACGCCTCACCGTCAATATCCCACTACTGTCACATTGAGCCTAAAAAGAAGGTTGGAATTGATAAAGTTGTCTAACAAATATGGATTTACGATTATCGAAGATGATTATGATAATGAGTTTCATTTTGGTTATCGACCCGTGTTCCCATTGTCAAGTTTTATAGAACTTACAAATTATGTTTATATAGGCACAATGAGCAAGGTTGTTGCACCTGCTCTGCGTATCGGTTATTTGGTAAGCAATGATGGGAGTTTGATTGAAAAGGCAGGTAATTTGCGAAAGATTATTGATGTGCAAGGCGATAGTATAATGGAACAGGCGGTTTTGCAACTGGTCAAAGACGGTACGATAAAAAGGCATATCAAAAAGGCGACAAACCACTACAAAGTTAAAAGGGATTTTATGACAACTTTATTGAATAAACATATCAGGACCAAAGCAACTTACGTAATTCCCGAAGGTGGTTTGGCTTTTTGGATTATGCCAAATAAACAAATAGATTGGTTGCAGGTTTCAGAAAAACTAAAAAACAAGGGCATCAAAATTATAACGCCCGATACCTACAGCTTTAATGAAACCATAAACGGTATAAGATTGGGCTATGGCTCACTTTCTGAAAAAGATTTGGAAGATGGGATTATTGTGTTAGCAAAAATGTTGTGATTTTAGTTTTAGCTTACCAAGATTAATCGGCATTGTTACTCCACGGTTGGGCAGATATTAAATCTTTGGATTTCCATTCTTCCAAAACAGTCAATGCACTTCTGTCGGGAATATATAAGAAACTAATTTTTCGTTCATTGGCATTTTTTCGTAATTCATCAAATATAAATGTATCATCAAAACCAACTTTTGATGCATCTGTATTAGAGTTTGCATAGTACACTTTACCGATTTTTGCCCAATAAACAGCACCTAAACACATAGGGCAGGGTTCTAACGTAGTGTACATTTGGCAGTCAGATAATTGAAGACTATTAATATTCTTACAAGCCCTTTCAATAGCAACCATTTCGCCGTGTGATGTAGGATTGACCCGCTCAAATATTTCATTATGTCCCTCTCCGATAATTTCGCCATCTCTGACAATCACGCAGCCAATAGGAAGCCCTTTGCCACTTTTGTATGCAATTTCAGAAAGTTCGATTGCTTTCAACATAAATTTAGGATTATAATCTTGGTCGATTGAGTTATTCATTGTTTCATCGTTTTAAGGGCAAATTTATTCAATCTGTCAGATTAATTAATATACTGCTCCACTGCTTTATCCAATTCCTCACTGACTACTTTGGCGTAAATCTGCGTAATGCCGATGTCTGAATGGTCTAACAGCTTTGAAACGTATTCTATACGCATACCATTGTTTAAGGCATTGGTAGCAAATGTATGACGGCTTAAATGGAATGACAAAGTAAATGGCAGTTCCATATCTTTACCCAACCTACGCAACTTTTGACCGCATAAAATATTTTTCGCATTGATGATATGTGCCTGGTAATCGGTATCTGCATCAAACCTCTCTACATCTTCCAATATCGGAAAAACAAAATCACTTGGTTGCGATATGGCTGTTTTGTATTGGTTCAGTATATCTATTGCAATCTGACCGATTTTAAAATTGTGAGTTCTCCCTGTTTTGCGAATAGTCTTGGTAATACGTTGCTCTTTCTCGTTATAGTCGTTCCATTTCAGACTAACGACATCACTGAAACGCAAACCACCTGCATACACCGAAAAAATGAACATATCCCGAAATACTTCATCTTTGCCTGTATATTCAATTTTTAAAGTGCGTAATTTTTCTATCTGCTCTTTATTCAGGAACAAGCGTTTGCTCTCGGATTTTTTTACCCTCACTTTTGAGAATGGGTAAATGTTTTCTTCTATCACATCTTCCCTCTGTGCATCACGAAACATTACGGATAAAATTAATAATGAATAGTGTACGGTGGTTGCTCCGTTCTTCAAGGTATTGGACATATAATTGATATAGTCTTTCAACACTGTAACGGTAATATCATCAAAATACACATCCCTGTGTCCGATAAATTTTTCAAACTTAGCAACGTACTGTTTGTAGTTTTTGTAAGTAGCCACCGATACCGTTCCCTTGATACGCTCGCAACGATTGTAGGCATATTCAAAGAAGTTTGCCATATCCTTCCCCTTTATGGCTTCTTTGAGTTTTCGGGCTGATACGGATTTGCGTTTGCGTTCGTGGTCTGCAATAGTTCCCTCTGCATCTGCTACCTTTTGAGAAAGAAAGGCGTTCATTCTGGCACTATTGGCGTGGTTCTTTTTTACCTTTTGCTTGTCATCGTCCCATTCGTTACGTTTCAGCTTTACGCCTGTGGCTACAAATTTGGCTTTCCTGTCCTTTATAACCCTTATATACAAAGGGCTATGACCTGTTTTATCTTCCTGATTTGTCCGAAGTACTAATTTTATCGAAGCCATAAGAAAAAGTATTATATTTGTTGTACTAAAAGAAACAATCGAGTGCAAACCAATGAAACCCTTTATAAATCAGCTATTTCAAAGCGGTGCAACCTGATACAAAGATACAACATTTGGTACAACAAACCTAACTTTTCATTGCTTTATCCTGCATTATTTTGTTCTTTATCATTTTATAACTTATTGATAATTATGTTTTTGAGTGCAAAAGGCGACATACAATTTAATACTTTTAATAACAAGGTATTGTCAAAAGCGGGGCTGAACGGCTTCGATTGGACATTTGTATAAGGTTCAACATTCGTTCTTCGATTGAACTTTAGTACTAAAAATCCCTGCCTTCGGCAATACCCGAACCGTTGGCAGTCATTTTAGGGCGACACCACATAACGACAGAAAGTAATGAACACTGATCTGCAACACCCAAAAGCTGTCCACAAATCTCTTGCGGGCTTTGTGGACAGCTTTTGGGTGTTGCAAAACCAATCAGCCACAGATGAAGGTGTAATTGTGCCGAACGGAAAAATTGACTTATTCTTTTCCAAAACACCAGGTAACGAATTTCGTGTAACATTGATGGGATTGGAAACAAAACCAAAACCTTTGGCAAATCAAGACGTTTCTATTGTTTTTGCTGTCAGTTTTAACCCGCTTGCGATGGAATATATTCTGCAACGTTCCGTTGCAGACATATTGGACAGCGGAATGAGGTTGCCAAATAATTTTTGGAACTTCAATATTGACGATTTAAACGACTTTGACACATTTTGCAAAAAAGCGACACAACAAATTCAATCTGTTTTGCCAAAAGAAATTGACAACCGAAAAGTGAAATTATTTGAATTGCTTTTTGCAACTGACGGAGAGATAAGCGTAAAAGAACTTTCTGAAAAAATATTTTGGAGTAGCCGACAAATCAATCGCTATTTCAACGAACAATTTGGAGTTTCATTAAAAACATATTGCAAAATAATTCGTTTTCGGGCTTCGCTTCAACATATCAAAGAAGGCAAATTATTTCCGCAACATAACTTTACAGACCAGTCACATTTCATCAAAGACATTAAAAAACTTTCGGGTGTTTCGCCAAAAGAATTGCACAAAAATAAAAACGACCGATTTTTACAATTTTCCCTTTCGGCTACGAAATAATTTTGCGGTGAATTTTAAAACGCAAGATTATGTTATTAGAAAATAAAAAAGTGGCTGTAATTGGTGGTGGTCCTGTCGGACTTATTTTTGCCAAACTGCTGCAACAAGCGAACGTAAATGTAAACGTGTATGAACGGGACAAAGACGAATGTTCCCGAATTAAAGGAGGAACACTTGATATTCATAACGACTACGGACAAATCGCATTGGAAAAGGCAGGACTTTTGTCGGAGTTCTACAAGTATTCAAGACCAACAGGAGAACGGGCAACAGACATTAACGGAAATATCTTAAACGAAACATTTCCCGGCAAAGAACATTTATACGACAGACCGGAAATTGACAGAAACGATTTGCGTAAAATGTTTCTTGAAAACTTAAAACCGAATACGGTTGTTTGGAACAGCAAATTAATTTCGTTAGAACAACAAAACGAACAATTTTTGTTACATTTTGAAAACGGAAAAACGGAGATTGCTGATCTGGTTGTCGGTGCGAACGGAGGAATGAGCAATGTAAGAAAACACGTTACAGATACTATTCCGCAATATACAGGAACAGTCATTATACAAGGCGAAGTTTTAAATCCAACGGATACTTGTCCGGATTTTAAAAGATTATGCGGAGAAGGCAATTTAATGACCATTGCTGAACAAAAATTTTTCTTTTCCCAAACCAAGGCAAAAGGTGCGTTGAATTATTACGTTTCTTTCAGACAACCTGAAAGCTGGATAAACGAACACGGTTTGGACTTCAAAAGCAATAAAGAAATTGTTGAGTTTCTCAATAAATTGCTTCCCCACTGGAGTGATATTTACCACGAGCTTTTTTCCGCAACTGACGAATTTACATTGCTGCCCATGCGGAAACTTCCTTTGGAAAACTGGCGGCCACATAAAAACATTACGTTAATTGGTGATGCGGCACACGTTATGCCACCATTTTCGGGAATTGGAGTAAACATTGGCTTGTTAGACGCTTTGCATTTAGCAGAAAACTTAACTAACGGACAATTTTCCGACATTCAGACAGCCATCAGCAACTACGAAGAAAAAATGTTTGAATACGCAACAAAAGCACAGCAAGACACGGCACAAGCCGAAGAAAGCATACATTCGGACAAGGGCTTTGACGAAATCGTAAAAGACAAAAGATAAAGACGAACTGCCAACAAGGATTTGGCGTAAGGGGGGCAGACGTGCAAAATTCCACTTTTGTTCTTTTTTGTAACTTTGGTGCCAGATTGAGCATTCGTGCATTTAATCCCGTCTATCTCCAATACGCGGTACGTTAGCGGCTATATTAACAAAACAGACGATGAGAACACTATTTACCTTTTTGACAATCCTGATTTCAAGTTTAAGTTTTGGACAAAATTCAAAAACTGATTTTTTACGAGATTTAGATTTTGTTTATGAAAATCTAAAAAATACAACTTCCTATAAAACACAAAAAAACAAACAGAAAAATGTAACATCAAAATATAACGAACTCAAAAAACAAACCTCGAATTTGAGTGTTATTGAAAGTTACCTAAAACTTTATGAGCTTGTTGATGAAATAACTGATTATCACAATGATATTTACGGAAATTCTGAAACTTTTTCTTATAACGATTTAAAAGATGACGCATTTTTGAATAAAATAAAGACGTCTTCTGATTACAATTTTTATCCCAAAAGCAAAATGAATTTAGATAGTTTGGAAACCGAATTATCAAAGAGAAAATCCAGCGATTACGAAGGAATTTATTATCATCAGAATTATTTCAAAATTGCTATCGTAAAAAGACCTGACAATTTACTTGAAGGTATCATACTGGAAACCAAAATTCCATCGTGGGAACGTGGAGAAACAATGCTTTATTTTTTACCAAAACAAGACAATCGTTTCAGGATATTTGGTGGAAAATTTATTGATAAAAATCTGTTTTCATCTATCGACTGTTTTGTAAATGGAGAGTTTAAAACATCAAAATGGCAGAAAAAAATACCGGAAATCAATTATTATAACGCCAGCTTTCCTGACCAAAAATTTGTTTTCAAAAACCTGAATGATAGTTTTATTTATGTGAAAGTAGGCAGTTTTGATTCTTCAAACAAAGGAATTGAAGAAGCGACAAATTTTTATAAAGAAATTTCAGAAAAACTAACCACAAAAAATCTAATTGTAGATTTGAGAAACAACAACGGTGGTGGCGATAAAAGTTCGACACAGTTTTATAAGCTATTCAAAAAATTTAACGGAAAAATTTATGTTTTGGTCAATTTTTATACCGTAAGCAATGCCGAACAGTTTGCTGTCAAAATGAAAAAACATAAAAATGTAGTAATATCAGGCGACAACACAAGAGGAATGATAACTTACGGACGAAATTATGACGAAGACAAAGAAACGCCATCACAAAATTTCAGAATATATTTTTCTGACTTAAAAGATAATTGGAAACAATATTTGAAATATGAAGAAACGGGATTAAAGCCAGAAATTTACTTGACATCGGACAAAGATTGGATTGAACAAATTACCAATAAATACAGCCGCTAACAAGGGTTTGGCGCCTGGCGGCCTGACGTTCACACGGGAAATCTCCGCAGGAATTTCCCGCCCATCGCCAATACGCAGCCCGTTAGCTGCAATTTTGACCAAAATCTATATCGTTTCCAATTAAATAAATCAAAAAGGAACGAACTCTTGAATTTAGCAAACAACATCAAAACTGGAATTTTATATACAAGTTTTGTCACCTGTATGGAAAATGTATCTAAAATGGAAATACCTTCCTGAAGAAGAACGCAATAAATATAAAAGAGTTGTGGCCTTACCAGATATAAGCAATCATTCAAAGGACAATGCACAATCTGTCCGGGTATCGGAACCGCTCATCCTTGCCTGTTTGCATGAAAGCAGCCAATTTTGCACTATCCTTTTAAACAAATTAATTTTCAACGTATGAACATCTTTCTGTTTGGAGCAACGGGCGGAACAGGAAAAGAGATCCTGGTAAAATTGTTGGAGCAGAAGCACCGGGTATTTGTTTTGGCCCGGAATCCCGGAGCGCTGGGCATTGCCAACGATAACCTGACAATCATCAAAGGCAGTATTTATCATCCCGAAACGTATCAAAACGGGTTACGCCAGTGTGACCTTGTAATTTCCGCATTGGGTACGGGAACATCCAGAAAGCCGACAGAGATCTACTCTAAAGGCGGAGAACAGGTGATCAGGTCCATGCGGGAAGCCGGTGTAAAAAGGCTTATTACATTGACTGCGGCAGCATTTGATCCAACTGATCCCGGGACCCGGAGCTTTATTGTAAAATATATCGTTCAGCCGTTGTTTAAGCATATCTATTCCGATATGCAGAAATGGGAAGCCATGCTGGAGAACAGCAGGGATATTGATTGGATGGTTATCAGGCCAGGCCGGTTGACCAATGGAAAAGAAAAAGGCAACTACCGGGTACAGCTCAACCATTGCCCGAAAGGCGGCAGTAAGATCAGCCGAAGCGATGTAGCGGACTTTGTTGTTAAGCAAATCGGTTCCGATACATACATTCACCGGAAAGTGGCTGTTGCTTATTAGGACAGAAAAATTACCTGCTTATAATATAACATTGGCAGCATGACGGGCATCGGTCATATCCGGGCTTTTATCTTCGTAGTATGCTGCTTCGCCTGTGCGATGCCCGTTTAAATAAGACCATAACAAGAGGCTGTGCAAAAAACAAGCAACCCTGTCAATATTTCGGCTTAGCTCAATATGACAGGGTTGTTTTATTCATAGATATCACATTTCGACAGGCGCCAGGTGACAACAAAAGTTCCAGGTGACGCTCTTTTGCGCTAAAGGAGCTGCCTTATGCCTGCTTACTGGTTGACGTGGTACATCATAAATGCCCAGATATCGGCGTTCTCTTCAATGGTCTTGGAAGTGGGCTTGCCCGCGCCGTGACCGGCGTTCACATCGATCCGGATAAGCACCGGGTTGTCGCAGGACTGCTTGTCCTGGAGCTCGGCCGCGAACTTGAAGGAATGCGCCGGCACCACACGGTCATCGTGATCGGCGGTTGTGATGAGCGTGGCAGGATAACAGACATCCTTTTTTACATTGTGAAGCGGAGAGTAGGGTAGCAGGTAGTCGAACTGATCCTGTTGCTCACTGCTGCCGTATTCCACGGCCCAGCCCCAGCCAACGGTGAATTTATGGTATCTCAGCATATCCAGCACGCCTACCTGGGGGATGGCTACACGGAAGAGGTCCGGCCGCTGCGTCATGCAGGCGCCCACGAGCAGGCCTCCGTTGGAGCCGCCACGGATAGCCAGCTTTTTGCTGCTGGTATATTTGTTGCTGATCAGGAATTCCGCGGCTCCTATAAAGTCGTTAAATACATTCTGCTTGCGCTCCAGCATGCCATCCCTGTGCCATCCTTCGCCAAACTCGCCGCCGCCCCTGAGATTCACCACGCAATAGATGCCACCCTCCTCCAGGAAAGGTATGATGGCGGGACTGAATCCCGGGGTCAGGCTGATATTGAAGCCGCCGTATCCATACAGCATGGTGGGGTTATTGCCGTCCATAGGTATGTTCTTTTTCCTCACCATGAACATCTTGACCGCAGTACCGTCACTGGAAGGAAAGGTATGCTGCTCAGTGATAAAATCATCGGAATTGAATTTGACCTGCGGCTTGAAATGCAGTGAAATCTTATTGCTGCTGAGGTCATACTTCCAGATGCTGGTGGGTTCCGTATAGCCGGTCTGGGAGAAATAAGTGTACCTGGCATCCTTTCTGCCGTCAAAGCCGGACAAGGTAACATAACCTTTGCTGTCGGTCATCGGGGACGGTAACACTTCGCCTTTGCTGTTATATATCACCAGGCGGGAGCAGGCATTCTCCAGGTAGGTACAGAAGATACGGTCGCCGAAAATGGTGGCCCCTGCCAGCTTGTGATACCTTTCCTTTACGAGCACTTCCCATTTGCTGAACGTGCCGTTGGCAAAAGTGGTGGTGTACAGCTGGTAATTTCCTGCTTTCAGGTTGGAATGGATCACTATTTTATTACCCAGGGTCTCCACCACGCGCGCATTGGTGGAAAAGCCTTCCACGAGCGTAACGAAAGCGCTGTTCGGAACCGTAAGGTCTTTGATCTTGATCTCGCTGCCATCCGTGCCTTCGGCGATATTCAGGATCAGATATCTTTCATCCTCCGTTACCTGTGCGCCGACATATCGCAGCGGGTGCTGCCTGTCTTCATACACCAGCTTATCCTTATCCTGTGATTCCCCGATGGTGTGAAAGAATATCTTCTGGTACTCCGTCTTGGCAGAATATTTGGTCGCTTCATTCTTGGGACGGGAGTAGCCGCTGTAATAAAAGCCTTTATCTCCTATCCATTCCATATTGGTGAACTTGACGTGCTCGATCTTTTCTTTCAGCACCTTTTTACCGGCGACTTCCATGATATAGATATCCTGCCAGTCGGAGCCCGCTGCCGATACGGCATAGGCAAAATACTTCTGGTTCCTGGAAAAAGCGGTGGCCTGTATTGCTACCGTACCGTCCTTAGAGAGCTGGTTGGGGTCGATGAGGACTTCTTCCTTGCCCGTCAGAATGCTTTTTATATACAGGATGGACTGGTTCTGCAGCCCGTCATTTTTATAATAGATCATATAATTGCCGGCTACTTCCGGTATGCCCTTCTTTTCATAATTCCACACCTCTGTCAGGCGTTTGGTAAAGAACTGCTTCTGCGGCAATTTATTCAGGAAATCGAATGTGACCCTGTTCTGAGCTTTGACCCAGGCGGCAGTTTCTGCAGAAGTATCATTCTCCAGCCAGCGGTAAGGATCTTTTATGATCCTGTCGAAGTAATTATCTTCAACGCTGTCGTCCTTTCTTGTTTCAGGATATTGTATGGATTGTGCTGATAAATGAGTTGTCATCAGGGCCAGGCTTGTTACAAAAAAAGTTGTTTTGATAAAACGCATGATTAAATTTTTAAAATCTAATGAATTTCAAATATACAGGATATTGCTTATCCGTAAGCGCCCGGTAAAGATAAAGTGAAAAATAAATTTAAAGTAACCGGGCAAAAGGGTATGTTAGTCATATATTTATTAACTTCACCACTCGAAACATCAGACGCAAAAAGAATCATATGAGAACAGTTAAAAAAACAAAAATTATAGCAACGGTAGGCCCGGCTTGTGATACCTATGAGAAATTAGTGGAGCTGGTGAATGCGGGTGTCAATGTTTTCAGGCTGAACTTCTCTCATGGCACTCATGAGCAGCATGAGCTGGTCATGGAAAGGATCAGGAAAATCAACGAGGAATACAATACCAATGTCGCCATACTGGCCGATCTCCAGGGACCTAAATTAAGGGTGGGAGAGATAGAGAACGGGCAACTGGATCTTAAGGCGGGAGAGGTGATCACGTTCACCAATATAAAGCAGCCGGGCACCAGGGATAACCTGTATATTTCCTATCCCGATTTCAGCAGGGATGTAAAGGTAGGAGAGAAGATACTGCTGGACGATGGTAAGATAGAGACCAGGGTCATAGAAATAACAAGAGACAACGCGGTGCGGGTACAGGTGCAGAATGACGCCGTGCTGCTGCCCAAGAAAGGTGTGAACCTGCCGGATACCAATATTTCCATTCCTTCCCTTACCGAGAAGGACCTGAACGACCTGGAATTCATACTTTCAAAGGATATTGACTGGATCGCCTTATCCTTTGTGAGAAAGCCTATTGATGTGATCCAGCTTAAAAATATAATCAAGTCCAGGGGCAGCACCGCCAAGATCATTTCCAAGGTCGAAAAGCCCGAAGCGATCCAGCACCTGAGGGAGATCATCCTGGCATCTGATGCCGTTATGGTGGCCCGTGGCGACCTGGGCGTGGAAATGCCGGTGGAAAAGATCCCTATGATACAAAAGGACATCGTCAGGAAATGTATCCACAGGGCCAAGCCGGTGATCATAGCCACCCAGATGATGGAGAGTATGATAGACCGTACCCGTCCCAACAGGAGCGAGATCACCGATGTGGCCAATGCGGTCATGGAAGGCGCTGACGCTATTATGCTGAGCGGTGAAACGGCTATGGGTATGCATCCCACCCTCGTGGTGCAGACCATGGTGAATATCGTAAAAGAAGTGGAAAAGCAGGAGACGGTCTATAACCGGAACCTGGTGCCGCAGCCGCATTCCCCTTCCTTTCTCAGCGATGCCCTCTGTTACAATGCCTGTAAGATATCTGAAGACCTGAAGGCCAATGCGCTGATCGGTATGACGCAAAGCGGCTATACGGGATTTATGCTGTCCAGCTACAGGCCCAGGGCGCCGCTGTTCGTGTTCACAAAGACCCGTTCGCTGGTCAACCAGCTGAGCCTTAGCTGGGGAGTAGAGGCCTTCTTCTATGATAAGGAAGAGAACATTGATGATATTATCTTCGACCAGATCAGCATACTCAAGGAAAGGAATGCCCTGAGCCAGGGAGATGTGGTGGTGAATACGGGCAGCATTCCGGTAAGCGAGCATCTGCCCACCAATATGTTGAAAATAAGCCGCGTCGAGTAGTGAGAGAGGTCGTATTTATCAAACAGAATAAGGAGCGGTGGCTGTCGTACGAGCAGCATACCTCAGACCCGGATGAGCTGGCGCAGCGCTTCGTTAACCTGGTGGACGATATCGGCTATGCCAGGACGCATTACCCTTTCAGCGAAACCGTGGTCTATCTCAATAACCTTGCATCCAATATCTACCTGTCTATCTATAAGGCCAGGAAGCGGGAACCCAACTGGTTCAGGCGGTATTTCCTGGAAGATATTCCCCTGACCATTTACCGGCAGCGTAAGGTACTGCTGTTTGCGTCCGTATTCTTTATACTGCTGTACCTCATTGGCATCTTCATCGCGCAAAAGGACCCTAACTTTATCAGGGCGGTGCTGTCGGATGAATATGTGAATATGACCAGGGAGAATATAGATAAGGGCAAGCCTTTCGGCGTGTACGACGAGCAGCATCCTTTCAGCATGTTTGTTCAGATAGCCTGGAATAATATACGTGTGGCGCTCACCACTTTCAGCTCCTTCGCGTATCTTCTGTTTTACGGGCTGTACTACTGCATCATGTCCCTGTTCGGGCAGCAGCCGTTGGCGGGATGGCTCGCCGGCTGCATCATAGCTGTCCCTTTATGCTACTGGCTCCTGCGGGTCTATACCCGGTACCGCTTCCGCAGGGATCCTGCCAGCCTGTATCCTTTGCTGCATACCGAGCTGGAGGAAGCGGTAAAAGATAACGATAAGGGAGCATATATGCCTGTTACGGAAAGATATACGCCCCCGGAGCTGTCAGTACGCATCTGGCGCAATGTGAGGATCACTTATTTCTCTTTCCTGCTGGGCCTGCTGTGTATGGCCGGCGCTTTGCTGATCCTGTTCTACAACGGGGTGATGGTCGGTACTTTTCACCAGATGTTTATCGCGCACGGCTTCGGTATCAAATGGATCTTCGTGGTCATGATCCACGGCACCCTGGAGCTCTTCTCCATTGCGGTGGCCGGCGCCTGTGGCATTATGCTGGGCAATGCGCTGCTGTTCCCGGGCACGTTTAAGCGCATCACGGCTTTACGGAAAGCAGCAGTGGATGCGGTTAAGATCATGTCCGTGGTGATACTGATGCTGCTGGTAGCTGCAGTTTTTGAAAGCTACGTTACACGGTACGAGGATATGCCCCTTCCGCTGAGCGTTGTGATCCTGCTGGTGTGCGCAGGGTTCATCGTCCTGTACTTCTACCTGCTGCCCAGGGAAGTCCAGCGCCGCCGCAGGACAGAAGACCAGCGGGTCAGGGATGAATTCCTGAAGATACCCTGACAGCCCTTTCTTTAAATTTTATTCACAAATTGAACATACTATTATCAACTTTTTAAATTAATAACTTATCTTCGCACAAATTTTTTTCAATAATGAACTTACACGAATATCAGGCAAAAGAACTTTTAAAAAAGTATAACGTTCCCACCCAAGAAGGCCTTGCTGTAGCGACAGTAGAGGAAGCGGTAGCAGCTTATAAGGACATTGCGGCCGCATCCGGCAGTAAATTCGCAGTGGTAAAAGCGCAGATTCACGCAGGCGGACGTGGTAAAGGTACAATGAAAGAGGTGCCTGCACAACACGGTGTACAGGTAGTGAAAAGTGAAGAAAATATAGCAGAGGTCGCTAAAAATATTTTAGGAAATACTTTGGTAACTATCCAGACCGGTGAAGCCGGTAAGGTAGTGAACAAGATATATGTAGCAAAGGATATGTATTACGACGGACCTTCCGAGCGTCAGGAGTTCTACCTGTCCATCCTTCTGGATCGTGCTACCAAGCAGAATGTGATCATGTACTCTACGGAAGGCGGTATGGACATCGAGGAAGTAGCCCACAGCACTCCTGAAAAAATATTCAAGGAGTGGGTGAAGCCCGGTTTTCCGCTGGCAGGCTTCCAGGCCCGCAATATAGCTTTCAACCTCGGCCTGACAGGCGAAGCAAATAAGAATATGGTGAAGTTCGTTACCAACCTGTACAATGCTTACGTTGGACTGGACTGCGCTATGCTGGAGATCAACCCGCTGTTCAAGGCTGCTGACGACCAGATCCTGGCCGTGGACTGTAAGATGAACCTGGATGACAATGCGCTGATCCGTCATAAGGACCTGGCAGAGCTCAGGGACACTACGGAAGAAGATCCTACGGAAGTGGAAGCGGGTGAATACAACCTGAACTACGTGAAGCTGGATGGTAACGTGGGCTGTATGGTGAACGGCGCCGGTCTTGCGATGGCTACTATGGATATGATCAAGCTGGCAGGCGGTGAGCCGGCCAACTTCCTGGATGTGGGCGGTACGGCCAATGCTACGACTGTAGAAGCCGGTTTCCGTATCATTATGAAGGACCCGAATGTAAAAGCTATCCTGATCAATATCTTCGGTGGTATCGTTCGTTGTGACCGTGTGGCTGCAGGTGTGATCGAAGCCTACAAAAACCTGGGAAATATCAATATTCCTATTATCGTACGTTTACAGGGCACCAATGCCGAAGAAGCTAAAAAGCTGATAGAAGCATCCGGGTTACAGGTACAATCCGCTATCCTGTTGTCTGAAGCTGCCGAGCTGGTACAAAAAGCGGTGCAGGGATAATTGTAAGATAAGCATATCATAATATACCGGGCTGTATTCTCTGAGAATACAGCCCGGTTTTTTTTCGCTGATGCACAGGTTTAGGAAAATATGCTAGCTGAAATACGTTGCTGAACTTACCGGTTCCTGCTATATACCGGGCTGTTGGCAGGAATAAAGAAAAGTGACTACTTTTGTTTAGCCTGTTGGTCATTCCGAACGGATATGAAGCATCTCTTATAAGGCTTAGAGCATCCTGTGACCAGCCATATGACGGCGTTATTACTTATACTATAGATGGTCAGTTAATAAAAAAGATGACTATCTGCTTATAGGAAACAAGCGCTTATTACAGGTACACTTAGCTCTTAGCTGCGATATATTCTTTCTGCGGCTCAGGGAGCGATTTACAATAGGGAGCAGCGTACTGGTCATTCCGAACGGATGTGAGGAATCTCTTATACCGGTTAGCAGCATCCCGGACCTGCCATATGATGACTTTACTGCTTATATAGATAGTCAGTTAAATGAATTATACCTTCCGGCTGATATGAACGGCTGAGGCCTGGACGGAGGGTAGTACGGTAAGGTCGGCTATCTGCACGTGTTCCGGCTGACGGATGGCGAAAAGGATCGTATTGGCTACGTCTTCCGCTGAGAGCGGCGTATAGCCTTCATATACGGCATCAGCCCTGCTCTGGTCTCCCTTAAAGCGCACCAGCGAAAAATTGGTCGCTACGGCCCCGGGGGCAATGCCCGTTACTTTGATATTGTGCGGCAGCAGGTCGATGCGCATTCCCTGGGTAAGGGCTTCCACTGCGAATTTGGAGGCACAATAGGTGGTCCCGTTCAGGTACACCTGCTTGCCCGCGATAGAGCTGATATTGACGATATGCCCGCTGCCATAGGGGATCATTAGGGGCAATACGGCTTTGGAAACATAGATAAGACCCTTCACATTGATGTCTATCATGGCTTCCAGGTCCGTGATGTCGGCCTGGTCAAAGGTGGCAAGCCCGTGGGCATTGCCCGCGTTATTGATCAGGATGTCTATGCGCAGGTCACCCAGTGACTGGATGGAGCTGAATACCTCATCCTTTTTGCTGATGTCAAACTGTAGGATATGGGAAATATTGCCGGGATACAGTTGCTGAAGCGCCGACAGGGCATCGGTATTCCTGCCGCATATCACCAGGTTATAGCCTGAGGCCGCCAGCAGCGTGACGGTGGCTTTGCCTATGCCTGAAGATGCGCCTGTAATGAGTACTGTTTGCATATATAATAGCCGTATCGTTGGGAAAAAGATCAGACAACCGGCTGGATGCTGGCGAAATGGTTCCTGATAACATCAATGAAGCGGGTATTGATCACTCTCTTGCTGACATTGATCATTTCACTGAACACCGTGGCATTGGAAATGCCATGGCCGATAATGACAGGGGCGTTGATCCCTAAGATTGGAATGCCGCCGTACTGTTCATAGTTCAGCATTTTGACAAACGGTGTAAGCTTACCCTGAAGGTCGTTTCTCATGATATCATAGAATGATTCGGCGAGCTTGAGGATCACGTTACCGGTAAATCCTTCACAGACCACTATATTCTGCCTGCCGGTCATGATATCCCTTCCTTCCACATTGCCTACAAAATTGAGGCTGGAATTGTTTTTCATAAGGGTATAGGCCGCCTGCGCCAGGATATTGCCTTTTCCTTCCTCTTCACCGATGTTCAGCAGCCCGACCTTGGGTTGCGGTATGCCCATCACGTGTTCCATATAGAGGGATCCGAGCACTGCGAACTGCTCCAGGTGCTCCGGTTTACAGTCGGCATTGGCGCCGACATCCAGGAGCAGGTTGATCATACCGTCCTGGCAGGGCATAGGAGAGGCTATGGTTGGTCGCAGCACGCCCGGCAAAGCCTTGACGGAGTACATAGCGCCTACCAGCATAGCGCCGGTATTGCCCGCGCTGATAAAGGCGTCTATTTTTTGCTGCTGCAACAGGCCGAAGCCGATGGAGATGCTGGAGTGGGGCTTATCTTTTAATGCTTTGGTGGGATGCTCATCCATGCCGATGACGGAATCAGCTTCCACGAAATTAAATTTATCCTTATAGGGGTCCAATAAGGGCATATAGGGGGCAGCTTCGGCTTTGATGCCTACCAGGGTGAGGCGGATACTATCGTCCGTATTGGAACTGAAAAATGTCGCTACTCCTTCTATTGCTGCTTGAGGGGCATAATCGCCACCCATAATATCTAATCCTATATTCATTGAGATAAACTTAAGTATTGTAGTGGTTCGTATATAAACTACATCAACAGATATTGCCTGAAAATTTTTGGAGAAAATCTAAAGGAAATATCTGTTGCCTGTATTCAATGCTTTATTGGGTAACGATGAAGATACCGCCGGGCCTATTCAGCCGTATTGTCAGTAACTACTTCTTCTTTTGTATTGTCAATTACCACTTTACCACGATAATATAATTTATCTTCAGACCAGTGCGCACGGTGTCTGATGTGAGCTTCCTGAGTAACCGGATCTACACTAATTGTTGCAGCGACTGCTTTGTAGTGAGTACGACGTTTAGCTCCGCGTTGTGCCGAGTGACGGCGTTTTGGATTTGGCATAACTATTAAAATTTATATATTATTACTGATTTGTTTATGATTGAAGAATGCAAAGGTACACTCTAAAATTTAAATTTATCTAAATCTTTCCAAATGTCTTTCGGATTCTGGGCCGGCGGCTCATCTCCCGCTGTTCCTTCTTCCGGATGTTCATTTTCCTTTTTGGAAAATTGCTTCAGCATTTTCAGCGATTCCGGGTTGCAGGTAGGATGGCCTTCTTCGTCATCCGGGTGCTTCAGCTGGATCGGTATGCTCAGCTGGATAAACTCATATATCCATTCCGATATATCGATAACCGTCTCGCTGCGGGGTATGAAGACCACATCTCCTTCATCATCGTCCTCCGTGCTTTCCTGGGCTTCGCTGGTGAGCTTGATGACCAGGTCGAACTCATCCCATATTTCCAGGTCCAGGTCATCTCCGCATCTGTCACATACGGTCTTTGCCGTCCCGTCTATCTCGAACTTCAACAAAAAGAAGCTGCTCTTTTTGTCGAACTTCAGGTGTATATTGAACTTAAAATCCTGGAAGCCCTGTATCTCGGGATATTCCAGTCTTTTGAGCTTTTCCTTGTCTATTTCATATTGAAAATGATGAACTCCCAACGCCAACCCAAACCAGCCAATTTCAAATTCCCTGTGATAATTCATTTTTTTCCTTGTGTTTTCAGACTGCCGGTACCATAAATCTCCTGGTGAATGCAACAGCTTTATGAAACAGGCTGGCAAAATTACGTAAAATATTTTATTTTACATCAATCGGGCTCTTTTTTGTAAATATTGCTGTAAAATATTTGTTATAGGCTGATCCAGCCCGTAAGGAATGAGATCAATGTGATGCTGCTGGCAAAAATTGCTGATCTTTTCCCGGTAAGCCCGGAGGTGCAGCAGGTATTTTTCCCTTATGCTGTGAGGATGCAGCTTTACGGACCGGCCCGTTTCCAGGTCTATCAGCTCGTGCGGGACATTTTCCAGGTCGAAATCTTCCTCCAGGGCCTTATCCACCAGGTGGAAGATCACCACTTCGTTTTTGCGGTACCGGAGGTGCAGCACAGCATCCAGGAAGCTCTGGTCCGCGATCTCCCCGTAGGGAATGTCCGTAAAGAGGATGACCAGGGAGCGCTGGTGTATCCTTTCGGCGAGCTCATGCAGCGCCGCGCTCAGGTGTGTCTTCCGTTGCTGGTGCTTACCGGAGGCCAGTTGCTGTAGCTGGGCGATCTGCTGCTTGTAATGGAGCGAGGTGGTGCCGAACCTGGACAGGTACACCAGGTGGTCCTGCAGCGTGGCGATGGCAAAGGCATCCAGCTGCTTCCGGAGGAGACGCATCAATGCGGCAGCCCCTATACAACTGTACTGTAGCTTGTTAATGCCCGTTTCCGGGAAATACATGGAACCGCTGGTGTCGATGGCGATGCAGCAGCGGAGGTTGGTTTCCTCCTCGTATTTTTTGGTGACCATCACATCCCTGCGGCCATATACTTTCCAGTCCACGTGCTTCAGGTTGTCTCCCTGGTTATACTGCCGGTGCTCTGCAAATTCTACGGAAAACCCGTGGTAAGGGCTCCTGTGAAGACCGATGATAAAGCCTTCCACCAATTGTCTTGCCAGCAGATCAAGGTTGTCTGTTTCCGAAAAGGACTGAGGTAATTGCATGTCGTAAAGATAAAGATTATGTGTATAAGTTTACTTTTTTACTCCGGAAACTGACCCTATCTTTGCGGTATGTTGCAGTCCAAAGTCAGAACAGACGATTATATCCATAAAGGTAAGAGACAGATTCTATTAGACGAGATCAGCAATAAGGGCATCACGGACAAGGCGGTATTGAACGCTATGATGGAGGTGCCCAGACATTTTTTCCTGGATCCGGCTTTTGAGGTGATAGCCTACGAGAACAGGGCTTTTCCCATCGGGGCGGACCAGACCATCTCTCACCCCTATACGGTGGCTTACCAGACGCATCTGCTGCAGATAAGAAAACATGATAAAGTGCTGGAGATCGGCACGGGCAGCGCTTACCAGGCCTGTGTGCTGGCGAAGATGGGCGCCAGGGTCTTTTCGATCGAGCGCCAGAAAAAGCTGTATGATTATAATAATAAATTCTTCTACCTGAAGGAATTTCCCGAGATCAAACGGTTCCTGGGCGACGGCTTTAAAGGGTTGCCCGGATTTGCCCCCTTTGATAAGATCATCGTGACCTGCGGTGCTCCTTTCATTCCGGAGCAGTTGCTGGAACAACTGAAGCCCGGCGGCATTATGGTGGTGCCGGTAGGAGAGGGTGAGAAGCAGGTGATGCACCGGATCACCCGCCATGCGGACGGTTTTTCAGAAGAGGTGCTGGACGCTTTCAGCTTTGTTCCTATGCTGGAAGGCGTACAGCGTAAATAGCGATATTGCGACGCAAATATATAACAACAATATTACCGTAAAAGTAAATGGCAGTATCCTGAGATACTGCCATTTACTTTATATAGTGACTACCTGCTTATAGTCAAGAAGCTCTTTACAGATACGCGTTATTGAAAAGTGTTCCCTCCGGGCTTATCCTTTTTGTCAGAAAGGTACTGTAAAAGGCTTACTGGTCATTCCGAACGGATGTGAGGAATCTCTTATACCGGTTAGTAGTATTCTGAACCTGTCATATGATGGCTTGTTGCCTATTTTCAGGTAGCCGGTTTTATTTACGGACGGTCCTTTGCTCGATCCTTTTCTCGTAATTGCTGCCCTGGAATATCCTGTGCACATAGATGCCCGGTACATGGATGAAATTAGGGTCCAGCTCGCCCGGCTGCACCAGCTCTTCCACTTCCACGATCGTGGTCTTCCCGGCCATGGCCATCACCTGGTTGAAATTTCGGGCCGTCTTATTAAAGATGATATTGCCCAGGGTGTCTCCTTTCCACGCTTTCACAATAGCGAAATCGGCTTCAAAGGCGGCTTCCATCAGGTAATCCTTACCGTTATAGTTGCGTACTTCCTTGCCTGCCGCCACTTCTGTGCCGACCCCGGCGGGTGTGGGAACGACAGGGAAGCCATAGGCGGCTGCCAGGCACCTGCTGGCCAGCGTACCCTGTGGTATCAGCTCCACTTCCAGCTCCCCGCTTAATAATTGTCTTTCAAATTCAGCATTCTCACCCACATAGGAGGAGATCATTTTCTTTACCTGCCTGGTCTGCAGCATCAGCCCGATGCCGAAGTCGTCCACGCCTGCGTTATTGGAGATGCAGGTCAGGTTTTTGACGCCTTTTGCTACCAGCGCGTTAATACAATTTTCAGGAATCCCGCACAATCCGAATCCTCCCAGCATCAATACTGCTCCGTCCTGTATATCTTTAATAGCTTCTGCTGCTCCGGCTACTACTTTATTGAATCCCATTATTTATTTGTTGATTTTTGTAATAATGACTTTAGGTAACAAGCCCCTATGATGATCAGGCGGTGAACTGTACTGCCTGCTCCTGTTTCCACTGGCTGATGCCATACCCGGGGATCACGTGCTTCTCACTGTGGTAAGAGGAACGGACGAGCGGCCCGCTTTCCACGTAATCAATGCCCATCTTGTAGCCCGCTTCACGGTACATTGCGAATTCATCCGGGTGTACAAAGCGGATCACTGGGAGATGCTTCTGCGTGGGCTGAAGATACTGGCCGAGCGTTACCACATCGCACCCGTTATCTTTCAGATCCTGGAGGGTCTGCAGCACTTCCTCGGGCTCTTCGCCTATGCCCAGCATGATACCGCTTTTGGTCCTCACGCCGGCCTCGTGCAGCCTCCTGATCACTTCCAGCGAACGGTGGTATTTGGCCTGTATCCTTACCTTGCGGGTCATCCGCTCCACGGTCTCCACGTTATGTGAAACGACCTCCGGGGCAACTTCTATGACCCTCTGGAGGTTGTCCCATTTGCCCTGGAAATCCGGGATCAGGGTCTCTAATGTCGTATCTGGATTTAATGCTTTGACTGCTTTGATGGTATTGGCCCAGATGATGGAACCGCCGTCCTTCAGCTCATCCCTGTCCACAGAGGTGATAACGGCATGCTTTACCTTCATCAGGTGTATGGCTTCCGCCACCCTTTGAGGCTCGTCCCAGTCTACTTCCAGCGGGCGGCCGGTAGCTACCGCACAAAACCCGCAGGAGCGGGTGCAGATATTACCCAGGATCATGAAGGTAGCAGTGCCTGCTCCCCAGCATTCCCCCATATTGGGACAATTACCGCTTTCACATATTGTATGGAGCTTATGCTCCTCTACCAGCCCTCTTACGTGCCTGTAGCCTTCTCCCGTAGGGAGCTTCACCCTTAGCCAATTCGGTTTTTTGATGCCCTGACTTGCCTTGCGTTCGTCTTCATTCTTCAATTGCTGAGCCGATATAACTGGTAATTCTATCATAATTGGAATTGAAAAGTTGTATGTGCGAAATTAGAATAATTTTATCTAATTCCTGTGTGCCTGCCCGTTAATTACTTTTTTTTGGTTCCCGGCGCTTTGATCCGTCCGAGCTGGATGCTCAGGTAAGCGCTGATAAAAAGTTTCTGGGGCTTCTGCTCCACCATGATGTTGACATCATTGAAATAATATTCAAGCGTGCCGCCTATTTCAAAGGCTGATTTGCGGTTATTCCTCCTGGCAAAGTCAAAATGAAAGCCGTTCTTCAGGATAATGCCGGGAATGAATTCCATTTCATCAAATCCTTTGAACATGCTCCGGTTCATCACGTGCCCGCTCAGGAACTGCACCCTTATGGAGTCGTGGTATTTGACCTCTCCGAGCTCGGCGATATTAAGGTAGTAGGGCTTCTGTATGCCCAGCGAGACGCCGCCGCCGAATACCCAGTGCACGGAAATGTTATTCTTGTCCGGTTTGCCGGCCAGGAGCTTGCGCTGGTTATACATGAGCTTCGCCGTATAGAAATTGTTGCGCTTGCCGTAGGTGTACATGACATCCGGGGAGACCAGTCCCATCAGCAGGCTGGGCTTTTGCTCCTTGGGGTGTATCTTTTCGCCCAGCTCAAACGTGAAGACCCTGGTGTCGTAGATATAATCGTATTCAAAGCGCTTTACGGCCTCGCTCCTGCGCAGGATGCCGTAATCGGCGAATATGCCCCAGCCCTGTAAAGGCAGGCGGAAGCCGAAGCTGAGCTCGTTCTTAAGCTCGTTGCCATATTTTTTCCTGCCTTCCTTTTCCTGGAGATTGACAATGGCCACGGAATCGGGAATATAGCTTTTATACTCGATCTTCCGGGGCTGCGCGAACGACAGGGTAGCAAGATGCACCAATGCAATTATTAAAAATATATGTCTGATGTGCATGGATTTTATGGCGTTAATGTTGTAAATTTAATAAATAATGTGCAATATGCATTCATAAAAAAAGAAATAGTATCAGGCAATGACATCTAAAGTAACCTATCTCGGCGACCTGCGTACCGAAGCCGTACACGAAGCATCACAAACCGTCCTGTATACCGACGCTCCCACAGATAATAACGGAAAAGGCGAAATGTTCTCACCCACCGACCTGGTGGCTACCGCGCTGGCTGCCTGCGCGCTTACCATTATGGGCATTGCCGCACGTACCCACCAGATAGACATTACAGGGTCTTACTGTGAAGTAGTGAAAAATATGGCTGCAGCACCCAGGAGAATTTCCGGGATAGATATCGTCTTTCATATGAAAGGCCAGGAATTCTCATCCAAGCAGCGGACGCTGCTGGAAAACGCCGCCAGGACGTGCCCTGTTTTTTATTCCCTGAATGAAGCTATTGAAAAGAACCTGGAGTTTATCTGGTAGGGTAGCTGTATACTGTAAGTACTGTATAGGATTATTCTCTTTGAGGGGTCGCCAGGGTGAACCCGAAGGATGATCCCACATTTTCTTTGCTCCTTACCGTTACGGTCTGCCGGTGCGCCTCCACGATGTGCTTGACGATGGCCAGGCCGAGACCGGTGCCGCCTATATCCCTGCTTCTTCCCCTGTCCACCCTGTAAAACCTTTCAAATATCCTGTTCAGGTGCTCTGATGCGATGCCCGGACCGTCATCCGACACCTCCAGCAATACTTTTTCTTCATCTATCTCATAGACGCCCACTGTGATGGTACCCCCGTTATTGCTGTATTTAATGGCGTTTTCTACCAGGTTCACCAGCACCTGCCTGATCTTGGATTTGTCGGCCAGCACCGCAAAATTGCTGTAAGAGTCTTTCTTGTAGGTGAGCTGTATATTCTTTTCCTGGGCTTTCAGCGACAGCTCATCGTACACCTCATTGACCAGGTCGAGTATTTTGAATACGCTGTAATTGATGGCCATTTCCCCCGATTCGAGCTTGGATATCTCGTCCAGGTCTTTAGTGAGCTGCACCAGCCTGTCAATGCCTTTGGTGGCGTTGCGGAGGAACCTCTCGTTGATGGCGGGGTCGTGGAGGCCGCCGGAAAGCAGGGTATCGATATAGCCCTGGGTCGTGAATATGGGCGTTTTCAGCTCGTGCGCAAGGTTCATCAGGAAATCTTTCCTGAACTTTTCATTCTGCCGGAGCAGGGCTATCTCGTTCCTTTTGGCATTGCCCCATTTCAGTACGTCCTCGCTCACTTCCTCTATGGACTTCTGCGGCACGATGTTCTCATAAAAGAACTCTTCCCTTTTGGTGGCCTTGGTATCGTAAATGAACTTATAGATGAGCTTGAACTTCCTGTAAATGAATATTTCAACAGATTTTTTGATCAGGAGGAAAGCGCTGATAAATACGGCCAGCGTGATCGTGATGACCGCTATCCAGTCATCATGGAAGATTAATGTGATACTACCTATAATAATTGTTAAGACAACTGCGTTTATAAAAGCGAGCTTGGAGGGTGATATGTTTTTATTCAGTAATGACATAGTTGCGTTGCGTTTCGAAGTTTACTAAGGTAAGCGGAATTTTACTCCGCCGTTTTTTAAGCGGCATTATTAAATTGTAAATAATTATGAAAATGCTAAAAACCAATAATAAAAATACGATTTTGAGTAGTTTTTCCTTATTTTTGATAATGTAATATTTATATATGTTTAATTTGATGATATCCAGACTCCGTATTGGTTTCCTGTTACTGGTAATGATATTGCTGACCGCTGCCGACAGCAGGGCGTCGCATATGGTAGGAGGTGATATTATTTACCGCTGTCTCGGCAATAACCGCTATGAGCTTACCTTCATCCTGTACCAGGATTGTGCCAGCGGCAACCAGGAAGCCATCAGGGCCGATGCTCCTTTACGTTTCGGGATCTTTAAGGGAGCGGATAAGAATATTTTTTATACGGAAGGGCAGATACCTAATTTTTCCCAGGAATATATACCGGCAGAATTCTCCAATGAATGCATCAATAACCCGCCCATTGCCTGCCTGCAGCGCCAGATATTCAGAACGACCGTTACGCTGGACACCAGCTTTTATGGCTACCGCATATTGTACCAGCGCTGCTGCCGTAACCAGACCATCTTTAACGTGATCAATCCCGGGGAGACCGGGGTGACCTATTATGTGGACGTCCCGCCCATCCGGTCGGTCGGCTGTGTGAATAACAGTCCCGTATTCAAGAACTTCCCGCCGCAGATCATCTGTGTCAACAATCCCTTTCGCTACGATTTTTCAGCTACGGACCCGGACGGGGATTCGCTTACCTACCGGCTGTGCAGCGCCTATCCCGGCGCTACGCTGAACGACCCGTATCCTGACGGCGGCAATATGTTCATGCCGCGTAACCCTATCAACTACCTGCCTCCTTATTCCGGCGCCAATCCTATAAGCTCGAACCCGCAGCTCACCATAGACCCCGTTACCGGTATTATGACCGGGACGCCTACCCGCCAGGGCAGGTATGTGGTGACGGTCTGCGTGGATGAATGGAGCAATGGCGTGATCAAAAACTCCATATCCAGGGATGTGCAGTTCACGATTACCAACTGCTCGAAATCGGTGTATGCCAGCATGCCCAGCTGGAGGGACAGGGAGGATGTGTATACCATACAATGTACTTCCAATACCGTAAAGTTCGTTAATACCAGCTACGGCGGGTTTTCCTACCTGTGGCGGTTCGGCGTGGGAGATGCTTCATCCACCAACGTGGAGCCTACCTTTACCTATCCCGGTGTAGGCGAATATGAAGTGACGCTGATTGTCAATCCCGGCACTACCTGTACCGACAGTATTACCAAAAAGGTCATCATCAATCCTTTCTTTGATGTGGATTATACATTTGAAGGTAAAATGTGTCCCAATGAGCTGATTGAATTCGAATCGGAAATCTTTACCCAGATAGATACGGCCATTTCCTACAAATGGTACTTCGAGAACGCGGAAGTGAAGGATGGGCCCAATACGTCTCATATATTCCCGCCTCCGGGTGGCGACAAGTATGTGACCCTGGTGACCGAATCCAGGCTCGGCTGTGTGGATACGCTGACCAAGGTAATACCCCTGGACGTTATAGATGTATTTGCCGGTAACGATACGATCATAGTGGTGAACTACGACTTTACCTTTAACGGCACGGGCGCGGATATATACCAATGGTCCCCCTCCACGCACCTGAGCGATCCCAATATTGCAAGGCCGCGTGCGGTCTTCACTGATACCGGCACCTATACTTACTACCTGAAAGGGATGACCCCCTCGGGCTGTGAGGATATTGATACGATCAATATACGTGTCGTGCTATATCCCCATATGTTCTTGCCCAATGCCTTCTCACCCAACGGGGACGGTCTGAACGATGTGCTGCGACCTACTATCGTGGGCTACGCGCTGGTAAATACCTTCGAGATCTATAACAGGTTCGGTCAACTGGTCTATAAATCGGCCAATGACAACTACCCGGGCTGGGACGGCACTTATCGCGGACAGCCGGCAGATGTAGGCGTTTATTACTACAGGATAACCTTTACGGATCCTTTCTCTACCGACCGGCATGAGAAGACGGGCGATGTGACTTTGCTCCGGTAGCAGCAAGATATTTCCATAATATAAAAAGGATGCGTCATCAGGCGCATCCTTTTATAATTAATATAGGAAACAAAGTCACTATAAGCTGCCAATTATTATAAGAGATGCCTCACATCCGTTCGGAATGCCCGGCACCCTCAGCTCCTTCCCTGCAAAAATACTCTCTGGCCCCAGGGGACACTTATCAGTAAAGCGTATCCGTAATAAAAGGTTGTTTCCTGTAAGCAGATAATTTCTTATGATTATGTGCAATCCGGTTCCGGGCCGGCCGGTTTACGGTGGCTGAGCAGCTGCCTAATCCCGGCGGATATTCCTGAACTGTATAATGGATTGTGTAAGCGACTGGTACACATCCCTGGCCAGCCCCATATGCTGCAGCATATCCATGTGCCTGCTGATCGTATTGAAATCGTTACGGATAGCAGGGCCGGTTTGCCTGCTGACCAGGTGCCCCTGCTTTACATTGTCGATACCCTGTGAAATGATAGGTTGTAAGATCTGAAAATCGATCTGCTGTTCAAGGCAAATCTGTTCTGCCATAGCGTACAGGTGGTTGGTGAAATTATTGACCAGCACGGCGCTCAGGTGCAGGTAGCTCCTGGACGCATCATCCAGGTGATGGATATTGTCGGATATGGCTGCGGCAATTTTTCTGACAACCGCCAGCAGTTCCGTTGTGGAAGCGTCCACGACAAGCGGGATATCCCTTGTGACAGGCAGGTTATGCTTATTGACGGAATAGAGGGGCCATATCACACCCAGTTGCGTGCTCAGGCCGGCAAACATCCCCAGGCTGTTGCTGCCTGAGCAGTGGATCACTATTTTGTCTTTAAGGGTGGCTATGTTGCTGAACACCTTAAAGGCGTCATCCTTAACCGCAATGATAAAAATATCGGCATCTTCCAGCAGCTCCGGGTCGTCCACAGGCATAGCCCCGAGCTTGGCTGCGAGCTCAGCCGCGTTCCTGGGGCTGAAGACCTGCCGGATGTGCCAGCCGGCATTATACAAGGCCAGCCCGAAGTAGGTTGCCACATTCCCGCTTCCTAATATGGTAATGTTCATTGATCAGTTTTTATTGTGTTGGAGGTAGTAGGCTTCCATATCGGCTCTTACCTGGTCTTTCAGCTCGTCTTTCTGCCGGAGCGACAGGCCTTGCGTGGAATAGGCTTTGATGAAATGTATGTCTATGCAGGCCGGTAATGCCCAGAGCATGGGCTTGCCGGGAAGTATTTTCCGGGTGTTGAACAGCAGGCCCGCTATGATAGGCTTCTGCGCCCGGATGGCCGTAATGAAGGCGCCGTCGTAAAAGGGCAGGAGCGGGGCGTTTGTCTTATTGCGTGTGCCTTCCGGGTATAAGGTGAGGTGCAGCGCATCCTGCTTCAGGGTCTTTTGCATTTCAATGAAGCTCTCTTTCCGGCTGCTTTCCTTTTTCCTGTCCAGCAGGATGGAGCCCGCTTTATATATGATCCCGAACAAAGGTATCCTGGACAGCTCTATTTTTGCAAGCGTCTTATTGGGGCCGGGCACCCAGGGCATGGATACCGGTATGTCCACGAATGAATTATGATTGACCACCACGACATAGTTCTGCCCCTTTTCAAACAGCGCCTTTCCTTTTCTTCTCACCCTTATAAATACCAGCGGCAGGAAGATGCCCATCCATATGCGATAGGTAGGATGCACTATCCTGGCCCTTACCGGTTCTCTGAACAGTAATGCGATACCCGCCGGGATCAGCGCGAACAATACCATTGTTACCAGGAAAAGCAGTACCCCGTAAAAAAAGTAAATATGGCCCAATATACGTTTGACAGGATTCATAGGCTGCAAAGATACTAAACGAAATATATTATAAATGGTCTAAATGATGGGCTGTAAAGTAAACGCAGCAGCAGGCCGGGAATAAGGGCTGCCGCTGCTAAAAAACGGTATTTCAATATTTTAGCTCCGGGCACCGGCCGGGAGGCCTTATTTTTCCCGGCGACCTAAACATTCTTTAATATTTTTTTGTTACTTTACTGAATTGTATAAGTATAAAAAATCTTAATCGGCTATGCTTAACGAAAGTGATAGATTGGTGCCGATTCCTGGCTTTGAATTGAAAATTGAAGAGATTTTTGCTAATCAGAAAGCATATAAATCTGCAGTAAAATATTTGGATATTCCCGCGCGCAAACAGTATATCAAAAAATTTATTGTAAATATTCTTAAACACAAAGCGGATCTGGAATGGGCACTGAAGCAAGATATTCAGATGCACCCGGTAGTAGCGGGGTTTGTTGAATTATATGGGATCCTTAATGATCTGAAATTCCTGGACGAGCAGTTGGGATTGAATCTGAAGCAGGATCATATCAACGATTTACATGTGGACAGGAAAGTTCATACTATTAAGGAACCTAAGGGCAACTGCCTTATAATCACACCCTGGTACGACCCTGTACACTTACCCCTGTTGCTCATAGGAGTAGCGGTAGCCACCGGCAATACGGTGATGCTGAACCTTTCCCAATATGTACCTTATTCCAATAATATCATCAAGCAGGTCATAGACGAAACCTTCCCCCAGGAATGGGTGGTGGCGTTTGAAGGCAACAGGAAGATCGTGGAGAAGCTGCTGACCCTGGACTTTGACCTGGTACACTTTACCGGCACCAGGCATAAGGGGCTTACCATTCAGCAGAAGGTAGCCACCTATGCCATTCCCGTGGCGCTGGAATTAAGAGGCAGGACCGCGGTATTTGTGGATAAGCATGAGAATTATGGTATAATAGCCAGGAAAATCATCGCGGCCAAATTCTTTAAGGCCGGTCAGACCTCCTTTGCTCCGGATATAGTATTCGTTTCGGCCGGTGAAAGGGAAGCCCTTGCACGCGCGTTGAAGCTGGCGCTGGCGCAAATGCAGAAAGACAGCCAGATGTACCAGCAGGACTTTATGAAGATAGCGAATCACAAAAGGTTCGATAAGCTGTTCTCTATGTACCATGATGCCTTACAAAAGGGCGCCGTTGAGATATGTTCCGGTACGGTGGACAGGCGGCACCTGTATATAGATCCTATTATCCTGACCGGGATGCATAAGGATATGTCATTGATGCAGGAAGAGATATTCGGGCCCCTGCTGCCGGTAATGGGATATGAGGATGTGAAAGAGGCTTTTGAGGCGCTCAGCGAAACGCCTCACCTGGTCAACCTGTGTATTTTCAGCGGTCGCCAGGGCTTTATTGACAATATCATAGGCGCCACAACGTCCAGGACGGTCTTTATAAATGAAACGCCGGTCTACGGCATGCCGCATATGAAGAATGTGGACGGGTCGGACAAGCCTTCCTGCAGTGCCTCCAAGATTAAAAAGGAAATCATGCTTTTTACAACCCAGAGAGATGTACTGACCTCTTCGGGAAAATATAATACGGCTGCCGATAACAGGTCAGATACCCAGCAGCATATCGTGGACAGGCTGTCCAAGCTTTTCGGGGCCTGATGTCCCGGAGCAATAAGATATGCGGCTATATAAAGAGCCTGCCCACCATATAGGCGGGCAGG